>Ga0209979_1000101_pt1 | contig 145701 bp, 129 predicted proteins | sample AnhtaG_FD_183114 | JGI IMG/M metagenome (GOLD analysis project Ga0209979, IMG submission 183114) | Deep subsurface microbial communities from Anholt, Denmark to uncover new lineages of life (NeLLi) - Anholt_01485 metaG (SPAdes) (version 2) | ecosystem: Environmental > Aquatic > Marine >...
TGCCTAATGGATCGTGTGTCAGCCATCGGCCGGTGTAGTAGTCGTAGTATCTGTTTCTGTTGTATTGGATTTTCAAAGAGCTATTATCCAGTATATCAAGTCTTCGGCCGGTAAACAAGTACGGATTTCCATAGTCGCTTTTTCCATCAGGGTCGGGTGCGAAGTTCGGCTCAAGAATGCTGCAATTGCCGTAGGCATCGTATTCGTAGCGTTCAAGGACGGTGCCGCTGGAATCAATCAGGGCAGCCGGGCTGTATAAGTGGTCGTGGGCGTAGTAATAGTCGTTGCCGTCAGCTTTCATCAGCAATACTTCATCGATGTAATTGCCGTAAATAAACAACTTCTGATACCCGACAGTGCCGGGGCAGTATAAAAGTTAAAGTGGAAAGTGCAAAACCACAGTGTAAAGTTTAAAATGAGATTGCACTGCTCCGCGAAGTCGCTACGCAGCACGAGCCCCGGCCTGCTCTGCAGGCCTCGCAATGACATCGAGCATCCGCCATTGGGCGTCCTGTGGAGAGCAACCAGCATCGAGTATCCGCCGTTAGGCGTCCTCCGAAAGGAGTCCCAAGTCCGTAATGCCGTAAGGCATCCGCCGCAAGGCGTCCCCAAGTGGACTGCGGGGGACTCCCAAGGAGGACGGCGTTCTCTGCAGTGAATTTCTCTATTTTATTCGTGGCCTTGCCGGCTCTGTTTGAGTTTCTCAACCTCCTGGCGCAGACCCTTGACTTCATTACGCAGCTCCTCGACCAGGTGTTCGAGGTCTTTCTTGTGTGCCTTTTCTTTATCACCCTCAGCCACATCCAGGACATGCCGCCCAAGATTTTTCGCCTTTTGTAAAAGGGCCTCGGCTTTTTCGTGATACCCAGCCTCTTTCGCCTTCTTGGCCATAGCGTGTAATTTCTCGATGTCCTTCTTTATACGGCCTTTACCTTGCTGAGCGGTCATTGCAATCTTTTCGGCCAGGAGTTCAGCTTTTTTGCGTAATGCGTCGGCCTTGTCGTGCTGGCCTTGTCGCTTGGCGTGCTCGGCAGCTTCCTTGAGCTCGGCAAGCTGGGCGTGCATCTTTTGCATATACCCTGCCGTCTCCGGGTGCTCAAACTCACGTTTTAGCGCCCGTTTAAGCCCTTCTGCTTCGGCCCAGAGTCGCTCGGCCTTGTCTAACTCGCCGCGCTCCTTGGCCTCGCGGACCATATCCAGCAGCCGACCAATACGCTCCTCGGCCTCGTCGAGCTTTCTCGCCTCAGCTTCCTTTACGTGCGCTCTAATCTCATCGGCTATTTTCTCGGCTTTTTTGCGAAGCTCTGCGGCCTTGTCGTGCTGGCCTTGTCGCTTGGCGTGCTCGGCAGCTTCCTTGAGCTCGGCAAGCTGGGCGTGCATCTTTTCCATGCGCCTTGCCTTCGCCGGTTGCTCAAACCCGCGCTTCATCGCCTGCTTAAGCTCTTTCGCCTCGGCCCAGAGGAGCTCGGACTTGTCTAACTCGCCGCGCTCCTTGGCCTGGCGTGCCATCTCCTGGAGCTGCACGACCCGTTTCTCGGCCTCATGGAACTTCTTCTCCCCGGCCTCTCTTTGGTGTGCCTTAATCTCATCGGTCATTCTCCTGGCTCTTTCGTAGAGTTCGGCGGCCTTGTCGTGCTGACCTTCTCGTTTGGCGTGCTCGATGGCTTCCAAAAGCTCGGCAAGTTCAGCGTGCATCTTCTCCATACGACCTGCCATCGTCGGCTGCTCAAACTCGCGCTTCAGCACCTGCTCAAGCTCTTCGGCCTCGGCCCGGAAACGCTTCGACTTCTCCTCGGCCTCGCGTGCCATAGAGCGGAGCTTCTCGATTCGCTCTCTTATCTCCTGGAACTTCTGCAGCGCCTTTTGTTCACGCCGGTCGATGAGCACATCGCGGGTGCGGTCGAACCTTTCCTGCAAATCGTCCTTTGCAGGCATCCTGTCCTCAGCGATGGACACCAACGCCAGAGCGAACACACACACAATAGTTGGAATGAGTGTTTTCTTCCACATATTACATACCTCCTTTTTTAGTAGAACCGTGTTCCCCCCGTAAGCTTTTTTTCTTGGGGCTCGTCAATCGCAATTTTATAACACTATACTCGTCCGGTCAAGGGCACAAGTTTAATTTTACAGCGATTTGGGCTGGTCTCGCACAGTGATTAGCTCTGCCGTACAGCAGGGTGGGCTTCAGCCCACCAAAAACGACTTCTAACGGGGCAAGCCGAGCAGTAAGAGCGTGCATGGGCTTACTATCCTACATCTTCTAAATGCTCTAAGATTTCCAATTTCTTATCTTCAGACAGATGTTTGGTGCGTATATACAGAGAGTTACGGTGGCGCCATAAAATTTTCGCTGCTTTATCCAGGCTATAGTGGATAAGCTTCTTTCTCGGGTCAGACCAGTGGGATTCGCAGCAGTCGCAGACACCACGTTGCTTGTCATACCACCAAAGTTGAAAGCCGCCAAAAGCCCGATATTGTTCGCCTTTGATACCCAGAACAAAGTCGGTGTAAAGTAACTGCTTTATTTGAGCTTTGTCTTCGACCTTGATTTTCTTCATTTTTCGCCTTCTTAGAAAATTGCCTCACGGCGTATGCCGTGCGCACCGATACCTCCTCATAAAATTCACCTGAATAAGTGTGTGTAGAACTGCATATTTCCTTGCATTTCTTCCCTTGGCAAACCAGCCAAAGGCAATACGATTATACACCTTATCTCGCTATCAGGCAAGGATAGTTACGGTAAAATGAGCAATAAAGATAAAAAAGTGGCCACCCGCTCTTCTTTAAGGCAAGCTCGAGCAGGTGGCCAAAAAATGGGTAGAAAAACAAATCTATACGAATATTACCAAAAGCACTCCGCGAAGTCAAGCGAAATTTCAGGGAGCGAAAAATGAGAGCTGAAAAAGGAAAGGCCATCGCCGGTGAGACGATGGCCCAACCCTTACAAAAATGCAAGTCTATTAGCGAATAAATGCTACCAGATGCACTCCACGCTGTCAAGGAAAATTTTATTTATTTAGTAGTTTGTTCACGGCTTAGTGTTACGGGGCTTGAGGTGCCTGTCAAAGAAGTCATCCACCATTTTATCGACGTCAGGGCTTTTAAATCTGCCGTGGCCTGCGCCCTTGACGGTGTGGAACCTGACCTTGACGCCTGCTTTTTTCAGGGCCTCGTAGAGAAGCTCACTCTGATTATGCGGAACGCTCTGGTCTTTGTCCCCGTGGACAATCAAAAACGGCGGGTCGTCCTTCGTTACGTAGGTAATAGGGTTCACACGCCGACACGCTTCTTTGTTCTCTTGAACGGGACCGCCGATTAGCTTCGACTCGGGCGAATCGGGAGCATCGTGCCGAATCTTGCTTGGAAACCGGCCTATCTTAGTAAAGTCCGTTGGACCAAAGTAGTCACAAACCGCCTGCACCCGGCTGGAAAACTTCAGGTTGCGGCCTTTGTCAAATTCCTTTATGTCGCCCGCTGTGCCGAGTAAAGCGACAAGGTGTCCGCCGGCGGACGAGCCCCATACTCCGATACGTTTGGCATCCAGGCCGTATTGCTTCGAGTTTGCACGCAGCCAGCGAAGAGCGGCTTTGCAGTCCACAATCTGCGCCGGGAAAATCGCGTGCCGGCTCAGCCGGTAGTTGATACTCGCGACGGCATAACCTTTACGCACAAACCGGGTGGCCGGGCAGTTCTTCTTACTGCCGCCCAGCCACGCGCCGCCATGCACCCAGACAATCAACGGCAGCGGCTCAGAGGTCCGGGCTTGCGGGGCGAGCTGCTTGGGCAAATAAAGGTCGAGCTTGTTGCGCTCGTGGCCGCCGGGGACATACTCTAAATCGCGCAAAATACGAACGTCAGGCATCCGACGCTCCGGCGGTTTGGCCTGAGGCGCCACCTCTTTTTTCTCTTTACTCCAGGCGGGGATTTCCAACCCGTCATATTTCAGCAGCGTCTCAAACCACTTCTGCGCCATCAGCTCCGCACCCAGAGCGTTGGGATGCACCAGGTCCCTGGCAAACGCCTTCGGATAAAGCTTCTTAGTCGGCTCCCACACATCAGGACCTGCGACAACGTTCGGGATCTTCCGCTTCATAAGCTCTGCCAATGCCAGCCGCTCGTTGCCAATCTGCGGCTCCATCGGATGCTTATAAATGTGCATTGCGACGAACACAAGGTCGGCCCCGTCTTTTTTTAGAAGCCGGACGTACTTTTCCAGTGCGTCGCCCCCCTGCCGGATGTGCTCTTTGTCGTCAGCGTCCCGAATGCCCTCCCTGCGATTGCCAAAGACCCCTTGCAGCGATTGCTGCGCGAGCAAAATAACCGGCGTATCCCTATGCTCCTGCAGCCTCGGCCTTAACACACCAAGCCAGGGACGCAAAGGCTCACCGGTCTTGACGTTGAGCCACCCGGCTATGGGCGTGCCGCCCTTAGTTGCGGACTTGACCGTTAACACGCGTTTGTCGCCGAAGTGCCGGTCCAGCTTGGTTTGTAGTAATGCCGGCCAGTGAAAAGATGTCGAATAGCCATTTACTACAACGACCCTGGGCCTGCCGTCAAAAATCTTAATCTTATCACTACCTGGCTTGGCCCGGCCATCGGATGCAAAAACGCGTCCGCCTGCCGCGAGGAGACATATAACGGCGAAGACGAAAGTTAATTTCTCCCACCTAAAACTTCCTCTGTGGTTTTCTGTGCCCATACTCATTTCCTCCTGAATTGGTTAGCTGACAAAACATAGTTTCTGTTCAGATTGACCTTTTGACGCTGCGCCGGCTTCGGCAAAGCAAATAAATCCTCGCCTGTCAATAACCTGCCAATAATAAGACGGACATAAGTACTTATCTATTTCGCCAAATAGGGCATTATATCAGTTTCCTACCCAAATTTCAGTACCAAAATCGCATAAATGCTCAAATTCCGGCGTTTTTCTTGTGTTTATCCTCAAATTTTGACGTTTTTCAGTGTTTTTATTGCCTAAATCCTCAAATTCTACCGTTTTTCCAGGTTTTTTTCGGACTAATTTTTATCAAAGGCCACTCACTCCCAAGCTGAGGCAAAATCCTACATTTTCATAAGTGACGTCAGGCCCTTCACTTACGTACAGTTCGCATCGTCCCGGGAGGAACATCGGGCAGCAGCGACGCGCTCCTAAATCAGGCCTTAAAGCGAATTTGAGGGCTAAAAAGTTTAGTAATCCGTTAATTTTTTGAAAAATTTGCAAAAAATATAATAAAACGCTTGACTTTGTTTGATATTATGTTAAAATACGCCCCGTGTTAGGTAAATATCTAAATAATTTCGGCAGGGCAGCGACGACAAATGGGCAGTGACGGCAAATGGGCAGTGACGGCAACTTAACCAAGTAAGGGAAACTATCGGTGAAAACCCCCCCTGCAAAAATCCCGGAAAGAATGCCGAAAGACAAAAACGAGTATCGCGACAGAATCGATTTGCTGCGGAGCAGGGTGAATCTTCTTACCGGAAAAGATAAGCTGCTGATGACAATGTATCTGGAGAACAGCAATAGCTTCCGTCAGATGGCTCGGCTGGCCGGCGTCAACGAGACAAGAATCGCTCGAAGGATACATAAAGTTACAAAACGACTCATAGACGGCGAATATATAACCTGCCTGCGAAACCGTAACAAATTCACCAAGACCGAAATGGTCATCGCAAAGGACTACTTTCTGCTGGGCTTATCGATGAAAAAAATCGCGGGCAAACGACGCCGGAGCTACTATCGCGTTCGCGAAACCCTTAAAAAAATCCAACGACTTGTTACGATAACAGCGGATAGGAAAAAAGATTAACCGCAGAGAACGCTCCCCACTCCGTCTAAAGACGGAACCGTGGGGACAGGCGAGAACGCAGAGAGATTAATAATCAATTATCGATTGATTCAGCGAGCCCGGCGGTGGGAGAAAAACCAAACGCTACACGCTATTGAATTTTGTTAAAGAAAAGTTATGGCGACATACAGCATTTCAAAAAGTTTTGGCCGGCAGGGACGGATTACCGAGAAGGTTGCGCAGGTATGCAGGATGTTCGGCCTGACGGTGGACAGACTCACTGAAAGGCGCATTATTCATAACTGCCAGTTGGAAATCAATGATGGTGACATTGTATATATCACGGGCCCATCAGGAGCCGGCAAAAGCGTCCTGTTAGGCGAACTGGAAAAATCCATTCCGGCCTCGGACAAGGTGAACCTTGCTCGAATAAAACTGCCGAGCGACAAAACCCTGATTGACTGTATTGACGGGGATTTCCTTGGCGGCCTTAGAATACTCAGCACCGCCGGGTTAAACGACGTTTTCTGTGTTCTCAATCAGCCGGCCAATCTTAGCGATGGTCAAAAATACCGGTTCCGCCTGGCAATGGCATTAGCGGCGGGAAAGAAATTCGTTTTCGCAGATGAATTTTGCTCGAATCTCGACCGCATTACCGCAGCGGTGATTGCATACAACATACGCAAGTTCGCAAAACGAACCGGCGTAACATTTATCTTAGCGGCAAGCCACGAAGATATACTGCCGGATTTGTCGCCGGATGTTCTGGTCGTCAAGGAATTGGCCGGCCAAACGGAGGTTGTGTATAAAAAAAATTAACCGCGGAGGAATATAGCCACGAATTAACACGAATTAGGGCTGTTTTTTGTTTGACGGGAATTGTGGGTTTTTGCGGTTTGTGTAGTAAGAGGAAAGTATTTGGAACCGGCTCAGCGGTAGCAATTATTCAACGGGAAAGTGAGAATTTGGCACAAAAACTGCGATTTTGAGGCTGATAAGGCTGGTTTTTGGAGGACTAAAATGTTTTTATTTTCTGTATTGACTTGGCCGATGGCTTTAATGTATACTATGGTACGTTGGGGAATCAGAAGTGTTATTCCCTTACGGCTGAAAGGAAACGGTAAAGTGGGGAAAATGAGAAACATTTCTTTTCTATATGACCGCGACAAAGCTACGGAAGCGATACTATGGCTGCTACATAAGCACGGTGGCACTTTAAGCAAACTCAAGCTCGTTAAACTTCTTTTTTGGGCAGACAAAGAACACCTAATTCGTTATGGTCGCCCTATTGTCGGTGGTCAATATTATGCTATGCCACACGGCCCAGCTTCTTCAGAATTACTTAACCACATCAATGAGGCAGCAGATAAAGGCTTTTGTCCGTTTATTCTGGAGAACAATCTTGTTTTAAGCCAAAGGCCCGCTGATAAAGATGGCCTTTCCGAATCTGATATTGAAGTCCTCAACACTATCAACCTGCAATATGGTCGTTTCTCTTGTTGGGCTCTCCGCAATCTCTCACATTTATTGGCAGAGTATATTAACAGTTGGCATAGGAAACCGGAAGAGTCAAAGCGACACCCTATAGCCTATGAAGACCTATTTAGGCACAAAAAAGACAAAACTATGTTAGACATTGTCCGCGATGACCAGGAGGCGTGGGCGGGATTGAAATAACGGATTACGACAATGGATTTACCTCCTGAGATTGTCGCAAAGCAAGTTACAGTACCAGGAGGAGCTTACCGTAAATTCCACGAATATGGCACTGAGGGTGGGGGGCCAAAACCTCGTTTCTTTTTTATTCTGAACAAAAGCCCCGAAAACGATAAAGACCTCATAATCGTAACCTCAACAACCCAAATATCAAGTAGGTATAAGGCTCGTTATTATAAAGTATTGGTAAGGGTTAGCCCAAACGAATATAATTCACTCCCTGAAGAGTCTCTGATAGATTGTAATTCAGCCGAAAAAATACCTAAGAGCAATATCGTCAATTGGATAAAAGACCAGAAGATTACGCCATTACCACCGCTTCCTGATAGCGTGCTTAACCGACTCCGCGATGCCATTAAACATAGCAGCAATCTTAACACGAAGGAAAAACGACTCGTTCTTGGCAGCGATATGAATATTGAACAAGAATCTCAATAATCGTCAATCTCCATACAACCCCATAACTCCGTTCCGCATATTCTCGAAGCCAATGTCGGCGTGCAATTTTCTCTTGACCTGCTCTGAATTGTGCATATTATTGAAAGTCCTCATATTTGTGCGGGGCCGGCTTCGCCTTCGGGTGTGGGCGTTCTTGCTGGCCCCGCTTTTTTTTAACATCCCTCAAGGTCTGGCGGGTAGATTATTGGTTTTCAGTTTTGAGTGCTTGGTTATGAGGTCGAGGCTTAAAATCTCTGCAAGTTTTGTTAGCCCATGTAAAAATGCCGCGTTTTCCATTATTGCCTGCGTCAGGAACATAATTCCCTGGTTTCATACAGTCACCCCAAATATATTCAGGCGAACTCACGCTGCCTTGCACAAAATACCGGCAATGCTGACAAGTTTCTTCCATGAGGGACTCAACTCCTTCATTAACCAAAAGTAGCAAAGCCACAGTTTCCCTGCTGCGGGCCTATTTTTGTATAGGGATAGACAATCCCATATTTAAACAAGGCGTTTGTCATGGGGTAAATGTTGGTGGTAAAAAAGAAATTTTTTTAGAGTTCTCATAGTCCATTCTGCTTACTCCTTATTACTTTGGGGTGGATTCCCACATTTGCGGGCTAAATCAATCAAATCAGCTACCCTTGCTCTTGTCAGAAAATTATGGTATCCTTATGTAAATGCTTTGAGGGTAGCAGTGAACTGGGAATATTTGGAGCGGTGCCATACCTCTTCTCAGTTAAGAAAACCGAATATAGTAGTCTATAGAAAGTTGATATACGAAAGGAGCTTTCCCATGAAAACCACCTGGCAGATACTTATCGTTCTAATGCTTTCTCTGGTTCTCTCTCTCCCTGCACATGCTGGGGAACTGCCCGTCACTTCCCCGGAAAATGTCGGAATGTCCTCAGAGAAACTGGCTCAGGTCAAACCTGCCGTCCAAGCTCTTATAGACAATGAGAAGATAACAGGGGCAAGTGTCATCGTGGCCCGGAAGGGAGAAATCGTTCTGTTCGAAACCTTCGGCATGATGAACCGCGATGCAAACAAGCCCCTGCAGCCGGATACAATCTTTCGTTTTTACTCCATGACCAAACCCGTCACGAGCGTGGCTGCAATGATGTTGTACGACGAGGGCAAACTCAAGTTAGATGACCCGGTGTCGAAATATATTCCGGAATTCAAGTCGCTGAAAGTATACGCCGAATCAGGCAAACATTCCGACCAGTTACGGCAGATGAGCGTTCGTGATTTGCTTCGGCATACTTCGGGCCTGACCTATGGTTTCTTCGGAAATACGCCCGTTGACAAAATGTATATGGCGAAGAACGTCTTTGACCGAAAAAGTTCCCTTCAGGATATGGTAGACAAGCTGAGCGAAATTCCTCTCCTTTACCAACCGGGAACGAAGTGGCATTACAGTGTTTCGACAGATGTGCTTGGCTATATAGTACAGAAAGTCTCAGGGCAGTCACTGGACAGGTTCTTCAGGAAAAGGATTTTCAAGCCTCTGGATATGAAGGACACGGCGTTCCGGGTACCTCGCAGGAAAGTTGAACGTTTTGCAGTTTGCTATGGTCCGAAGTCGGGTGGCGGACTGAAGGTTGTCGATGTTCCCGCCAAGAGTAACTACCTCAAAAAACCGTCATTGTTTTCAGGAGGAGGTGGTCTCGTTTCCACAGCACGGGATTACCTGCGATTCTGCCAAATGCTGCTTAACAAAGGACAACTGGACGGCAAACGCTTTCTGCGCCCCGAAACAGTGGAAATGATGACAACGAATCAGCTTCCTGATTCTGTAAGTAGAGGTAATGATGGAGGATTCGCACTGGGCTTTTCTGTTAGGCAAAAGGACGGGGAATTTCCTGAAGGAGAATACGGCTGGGGCGGAATGGCCAGCACACACTTCTGGATTTCTCCTCGGGATGAGTTGATAGTGATTGCCCTCTCCCAATACATACCATACTCCTCCCGCTTGGAAAACACCGTAAAACCAATCGTCTATGATTCGATACTCAATCCGAAACCGGTCTCCCGGGAGTTTCTCAGAATTATGGGCGCAAAAGGCACAGCGGCCGCTTCACCCGAAGAAATCGGGCGGTATAAAAGCATTTTCAGCCGAGTAGATTCGAACGGGGATAAAAAGCTGTCGGAAGAAGAATATGTCGGGAATTCACGATATATGACAACGGAGGTACGCAGACGCATCTTTAAGGCCTCTGATACGAATCGTGATGGAATAGTCACCGAAAAAGAGTATGTCGAAAACAGGATTATCACTGACGAAGCCAAAATGCTCTTCGACAAAATGGATACTGATAAAGATGGTAACTTGAGACAACAGGAGTTTACGAAGAACATAACAGGCAATGATAAGATGTTAGCTGACGAATTTTTTCAGAAAATGGACAGTGATAATAATGCAGAGCTGCGGCTGCCGAAGTATCTAAGAGTATGGGGCAGCTTGGCCAGGGGAAAAAAACGATAGTAAAGCTGCTATACGCCCCTCCCCACCTTTCACCCTGTGAGATGACCCACGTCTATCTCATCGGGGGCGCAACCCGCGCCAAAATCAATCAAATCTGCAGGCGAATTTTAGTTTTGAGTTTTTAGTGCTTAGTTTTGAGTAGGAGGAATTTCAATCAAATCCGCGTTGAAAAACAGCGTTTAGCCCCGCATAAAAGTGCGGGATAAACTCGTAGCGTATGGATTCCTGCCACCCGCTTTCACGAGCACAAGCTTCGCAGGAATGACCCCGCACTAATTCACGGCAGATGCCTAATAAGTGCGGAGTCATTCCGGAAGCATCTGAGGACGCTCCGCAGTTACTATCCTTACTCGATAGTCCACATCGCGAGCGTCTGCTGAGCTTTCACGTAAATCCTTTTTCCTGCGATGAGGGGGTACGCATAGGTCGGGGTTTCGGCGACCTTGATGCGGGCCAGCTCTGCGTATTCCTTGCCGCTGGGCTCGAAGACGAGCAATTCGGAGTTGCTGGGCAGTGCCAGGAGACAAGAGCCGGCGTCGAGAATGGCGGCGAAACCGCCTCGACCGCGCGGGGTTGCGTCGGTCCAGGCCGTCTGGCCTGTCTTAGCGTTGATGCAGAAGAGATTGCTGCGGTTGGAGAGGCCGAAGAGCAGGCCGTCCTTGAGCACCGGCGTGTTGAACTGCGTGGCGATATCCGGGTTGCTCCAAAGCTCTTTGGCGGCAAAGCCATCACCCTGCTTTTCTATCTTCACGGCTTTAGTGCCCCGGCCACCACCCGTGTAGATTACCGTTTGCCCATCGACTATCGGAGTGGCGGCGTTGTAAGCCCGCCCCACAGGCGCGAAGGGGAGCTTCCACAGGAGCTTTCCATCGGCCACGCCAATGCCCACGATGCTTTTCTCCGCCAGCGTCACGATCTGCTTCGTGCCTTTCACCGTCAAGAGGGCGGGCGAGGCATACTCCGGGCCTTCATCGGCCCAACGCCACTTCTCGTCGCCGGTGGTCAGGTCGTAAGCGATGATTGCCCCATTGCCCTTTCCGCCGAGCTGTGCGATGGCCATTCCGTCGACGATGATCGGCGACATAGCCGTGAAGAACTTGGGCACGACCCTGGGGAACGGGTCCTTGCGCCACACGACCTTGCTGGTGGTGGCGTCGAGGCAGGAGAGGACCCCGCCCACGCCCAGCGTTACGACCTTTCCATCAGCCACGGCTGGTGAGCTTCTGGGTCCCGGGTGCCGGCTGGGTGCTCCGGTCACGGCCTGCGCCGCGTACTTGTCCCGCCAAAGTTCTTTTCCCGTGCCGGCGTCGAGGCAAAGTGTGACTTCGTCCCCACCCTGTCGCGTGAAGACATAGAGCTTGTCGCCCACCAAGGCGGGCGTGGCATCGCCGGCGCCCACCGTTACTTTCCACTTCTGCGTTAGCTCCTTCGGCCATTTCCTGGGCGCAGTGAAGCCTCTCACCTTCCCATCCCGATTGGGTCCTCGCCACTGCGGCCAGTCCTGCGCCACGGCGCAGCTCGCGAACATCACGACCACACAACCCGCAAGCGCGACCATTGTTCGATTTGCGTCTTTCATAATACCTACCTCCAGTTTAATTTTTAATCCGAGATTCCCATTTATATTTGACTTAGCTACACCGCTGAGTCTCATTTTCCAATAAAATATCGAGTCTGCCCTGAAAAGTCAAGCTTTTTAATTGCAGCCATCTTTATGGCCTTGATTAAAAAAGAATTAGGATACCAGCCGGCAAGGCAAGACATCGTTTAATCATCTCGGTGGGGCAAGCCCCACCCTGATATCTTGAGAATTTCAATCAAATCTGCAGGTAGTTTTGAGAAAAGTTAGATTTTTTCAAAATTTTTTTTAATCGTTTGCGGGTAAGGGGTTAGGAAAAAAGCTCCTTCTGAAAATCCCACATTTTTCGACTCAAACGTGCAGGTTCAGGCAATTATAGAGGGGATGGTGATTGGTAAATGGTAATTGGTGATTGGTGATTGGGGGGTGGATTCAGAATGACTACAGAAAAATCGGAAAAGTGCTCTGTATGCAGGAAGTTGCGAATTGTTCGCGGCTGTCTCGAGGACTATAAGCAGCTTGCACACTATCATTATCGTGACAGCCGGCTGACGGCTTATGCTGCGATTTTTGCTCTGCGTTTTGGAGATGAGACAATCGGCGTTATCGTTTATACGATGCCGAGCCCGGGACTGGAGCTTCGGAATGTCGCTACGGATAATATGTTTGCCGGTTTCGATAAGAGGACGCAGTTAGCGCTTATCAATAAAAACATCCGGCGTATCAGCAGGGTCATTATCGAGCCGAGATTTCGCTCCCTTGGGTTAGCGACTCGATTGGTGCGTGAGACGATGCCGCAAATGAATGTGCCCATAGTCGAGGCGATAGCGGTGATGGGATTAGTCAGTCCGTTCTTTGAAAAAGCGGGGATGAAGGCTTACAAAGCGAAGATGCCTGCCCGATGCGTGCAGCTTGTCGAAGCACTTAGTATGGTGGGGATAGAAAAAGATTTACTGATCGACCCGCAAAAAGCACAGGAGCGACTCGGGCAGCTGCAGGGGCCTGAGGCCGAATTTATCAAGCTCCAAATAAGAAATTTTCTGCAAAGTTACGGCAAAAGACGGCAAATGCAACCCGGGCTGGAACGAACAATATATACATTGAGCAAGCTCACATTACGTCCCGTCTATTACATCTGGTTTAATCCGAATTTAGAATAATTATGACAAAGACAATTCAATCAATCGCATTAGATAAACTTGATTTTCATCCGGACAATCCCAACCGACAAAGCAAAGTCAATTTTGCGAAGCTGGTTCGTAACATAGAGCGGACCGGTCGATACGAGCCGTTGATAGTTCGGCTCTGCCCGGGCAAAGCCGATTATTTCCAGATAATCAATGGCCATCACCGCTGTCATGCGCTGGCTAAGCTCGGCTACAAAACCGCCGATTGCATAGTATGGGACATCGACGACGAGGAGACGGACATTCTGCTCGCCACGCTGAACCGGCTTGGCGGCTCAGACGAATTAGGCAAAAAGCTAAAACTGTTAGAGCGGCTCAACAAAAGATTAGAGGCCGGCAAGCTCGCCAAACTTTTGCCGCAAACAGCCAGGCAGATAGAACGGCTCACCAATCTAAAAAGGCCAAGTGCGCCGGCAAATATAAATGCAAAGTGTTTTGCAAACCCGCTGGTGTTCTTTGTAAGCGATAAGCAGCAGGAACAAATAGAGAAAGCGCTGTCACTGGTCGAAGAGCCCAAAGCCGAAATAACAAGGGCTGCAAGGCGAGCGGCGGCACTAACGCACATAGCCGGATATTTTCTTAACCGTTCAAAAATTAAATCGGAGATTTGAAAAATAATGGCCGGAAAGAAGCGATTGAAAAAAAGACAGCTTGCCGTGATAGATGATATGTTCAGCGGCGAACTTGACGAGCAGTCGGTTCTGGCCAAGCACAAGGTAAGCAGAGACGTTTATAACAAATGGCTGGCCAACGATAGCTTTGCCGAGGAGTTCGACCGGCGTATCGCCAGCGCTCATCGTCAAAGCGCTGCTTTAATTGCAAGGTACGCTCCGCTGGCGGCGGCGAAGCTGGTTCAACTTACCGAATCGGAAAACCAGGAGACGGCGCGGAAGGCGTGTCTGGATATTATCTCTTTTCCTAAGATTGCGGCCAAAGAAGCTGAGCGACCTGACAAGACAAAAAAAGACAGCGACACACAGGCCGAGCAGCTTTCGGAGGTGACTGTCAGCAGATTGTTGGCGGCTTTGGCAGAGGCAGAGCAATAGCCGGTAAAAAATGGTTGAATACAGCAGGCCAATAAATATAATAGAAGTGGTAGACCACTTATGAAAACCGATACATCCGGCATTAAGAAGGAGGGAACAAGTATGAGTTCACCCGGCAATACGCGACGTGATTTTCTAAAGGCCGCAGCCGTGGGGGTGGCATCGGTGGCGATGCCGGGGTGCGTGCTGGCCGGCGAGAAGAGGCAGGCCCGCAGGACTAACATTGTTCTGATTCTGGTCGATGACTTAGGTTACGGGGACCTTTCGAGCTACGGGGCAAAGGATATGAAGACGCCGAACCTCGACAGACTCATCGCGGCGGGTATGCGGTTCGATAACTTCTACGCCAACTGCCCGGTCTGCTCGCCGACTCGTGCATCGCTGCTGACCGGCAGATACCCGGACCTGGTCGGCGTGCCGGGGGTGATACGCACACACCAAAAAAACAACTGGGGTTATCTATCACCAAAGGTGGCGCTACTGCCAAAGCTACTAAAACAAGCAGGATATCATACCGCTATCGTCGGGAAATGGCACCTTGGCCTGGAGTCACCAAATACACCGAATGAGCGAGGCTTCGACCACTTCCACGGCTTTTTGGGCGATATGATGGACGACTACTACAACCATCGTCGCCACGGCATCAACTATATGCGGCTGAACAATAAGCAAATCGACCCGAAAGGCCATGCCACGGACCTGTTTTCGCAATGGGCGATAGATTACATTACTGACCGTGCAAAGTCGAAGCAGCCGTTCTTTTTGTATCTTGCTTACAACGCACCGCATACGCCGATTCAGCCGCCGAGGGATTGGGTCGAGCGCATCAAGAGCCGTGAGAAAGGCATCAGCGACAAGCGCGCAAAACTCGTCGGCCTTATAGAACATATGGACGACGGCATCGGCAAGGTGCTCGCATCACTAAAAGAATCCGGCGCGAGTGACAACACGCTGGTCATCTTCACCTCCGATAACGGCGGGCAACTCAGTGTCGGCGCAAACAACGGGTCGCTGAACGGCGGCAAGGGCGGTATGTACGAGGGCGGTATCCGCGTGCCGATGTGCGCAGTATGGCCGGGCAAAATAAAGGCCGGCTCTCGCAGCGACCGTGTAGGACTGACTATGGATTTGTTCCCGAGCATTTGTGAGGCGGCTGGTGTGGACGTCGATTACGAGATTGACGGCCGAAGCATTTTGCCGACACTGCTCGGCAGGTCTCAGCGGCCCGAGGACCGCTTCCTGTTCTGGGTGCGGCGTGAAGGCGGCGGTTACGGCGGCCGGGCTTACTATGCCGTGCGCTACGGCGACTGGAAACTGCTGCAGAACAATCCCTTTGAGCCGCTGCAGCTCTACAACCTCAAAGACGACCCGCAGGAAAAACAGCCATTGGACAAAAAACATAAGATGTATCAGAAACTCTTTACCGCACTGCGCAACCATATCGTTGAGGCCGGCGCTGTGCCCTGGCAAAAATACCCCGTCAAACTCAATGGCTTTTAGCAACCCAAGGAACTGCTATTATTGCGGTGCATAGTTTTTATCGGGGACTTTTCAGGCCGATTGGCGTCAAAAAATGGTTGAATAAAATGCGACAGGCAACTATAATAGTGGAAGCATATAAGGTGCGAATCATGAAACACACTTTCATACTCTCGCTGTTACTTGTTATGTGCTTTTTGTCCGTGACGTTCGCCAACGAAGAGCCGGAAAATTCCCGAAGGCCGCGCGAAGAAAAACGGGCAAGGCAACAGGAACTTTATGAGAAGAGAACACAGGCCAAGGAGTTGGCGCGTGAAGTGCTGGCCGGCAGGCAAGTGGCGGTGCGGGTCTATAACAATTGGCAAAAGGATGCAAGAGCATTTGAACGGGTTAGCGTTCAATTAAAGGAGCTTTCGGTTGGTTTGGATGCCGTAGAATCGGCTTTCGGTGAAATCTCCGAATCTGCGGTCATAGTGGTTACCGCTGAAGACCAGAAAGATGAGGCGGTGGCGGCGGTCGTGGGCGATTTTATTTATGCCGAGCTTTACAAAAAAGGAAAAAGCTTTTCTATCTGGCCTAAGCATATAGGTGACATCGCAGACAAATGGCACGTTTTCAAAGATGCTCAGGGAAATCCCATTCCGCACGCTACGGTGGAAATTATGATCGCCAGTAACCCATACTGGAGTACAGGGCCACGTGCCTCGATAGGCAAAGTAAAACTCGATGAAAAGGGTCGGTTGAAGCCTCCTAAGTCGACCTCCACACTACGTCACTTTTGTTTTATGCTCTTCCATCCGGATTACTGCAGTACTCCTGTACAAGCAAGCCCGCATATCTATGTTGAGAATACGCTTTGGGCGAATTTTGTTCCTGTTCTACCTATAGAGAAGTGGTGCGTCTTCAAAGATGCGCTCGGCGAACCCATCCCGGAGGCGACAGTGGAAATCTTCGAGGGCAGCAATTGGGAAAAGAGAAAACCAGATTCCATAGGAAAGAGCAAACTCGATGAGAAGGGGCGATTGAGGCCTCCAGAATCAAATCCGAGACTGCAGTTGTGCTGTTTTATTGTTTCTCATCCGGATTACGGGACAGCCTTAGTAGAACCAAGATGGTATGCCGCATCTCTAAATGAGTTGTTAACGAGCTGTACGGTTCCCCTTGTCCGCATAGGCACGAAAGCCGACGAGCGCAGTATCTGGGGAACAGTTGTTGACCCCAATGGCAATCCTGTCGCTGGAGCACTAGTCACTTGCATTGGGGTGACCACGCCGGGTGGGGGACGTATACGTTCCGCATCTACCCCCTCTTACCAGCCATTAAGGACCATTACTTGCGAGCAGGGCCACTTTGCTTTATACCTGCCTATTGAAAAAGATAGCGAGAAACACGGCAGTCTGGTGCCGCTGGCCTCGAAATATCATGTTTGGATTGAAGCTCCCAAAGTTCTTGGTCTTCAACGCTATTCGGCAAATGTGAACTCCGGCGAGGAAACTACGATTACTATGGTTGCTGTGGAGCAGGGTGGATACTTTCACACCTTTGCATTTGAGGATGCAACCGGCCCAATCACCGACCCTAATCGGCTGGCCAAGATCCGTCTCGCGATTAAACAACCAGATAAAGGAACACAATGGTCCTATGATTATGATTATGACAAATGGAAAAATGGTGCGATGTTTCCCCTGGGAACATACAAGGCGCTGAGCCCAGGACCTAGACCATTAACATTTGAGCCGATAGAAATTGCCGAAGACAGTCTTGAGCTACTGATTTTCAAAGCTCAGCCGGGGATTATCTATTATGGCCAGGTCGTTCACGGCATTACGGGCGAGCCAATGGCAGGCGTGATTGTTATTACCGGCCATTTAGATCTCGGAGGTAAGGACGCTTCTTCGCTTACACCACAGCAATGGGATGCGCTATACGCCCTCGGTGCCGACCCTTATGCTGATGACCAAACCCTCGCTGAGCTACAAAAAGCATATAATTTCGAAAAAGTAACACTAACTGGTGAGGATGGATGGTATCACATCAGCTATATAACCGGAAAAGACCGCTACTTTTCCGCGTTCATTGCCCTTAAAAAGGATTATCTTGGTGCCCGAGGGGAACGCCGGTACTTTGTGCCTCCCGACGATAGACTCCCTGGTGAACCATCGTTCAAGGAACTCAAACCCGACAAGGACCGATATGCTGAGGTCCCCACAATAAAGTTGTTCCCTGCTGCAACCCTCCTTATCGAGCCAAATGTTCCTGTTAGAGCAAGCGATGACGACGTTCGGCTCGACTTGTATATGAATCAAGATGACAATCCACCGTGGGCAAGTGATTTTTGGTCCTACTTTGGTCGTGGCAAGGTTGTTCACCACGAACACTTCCGACCACCCAATGAAGTCCACAGCACTCATGTGCCCGCCGGCCTGGAAATGACCATAAGAGTATTTGACGTGCGCAAAAGCCAATGGTGCCCGATCATAATTCCCGGCATTAAATTGGAGCAAGGCCAGGTTCTCGATCTTGGCCGCCAGGATTTTCAGCCGACTCTTAAAGTTTCTGTAAGAGTAGTCGATTCAAAAGAGCAGCCCGTAGAAGGCGTGGCAGTGAGATGTACATCGGGTGGCCTATTTTGGGGCCAAGCACCCATTACCAACGAAAATGGCATAGTCCTGGTTAATGTCCCGCCGTATTCAAAGGGAGAATTTGTCATCCAATATTACGAGGACACAAAGGACCCGAACACGATGCACTTACGAGAAGGCGTAGCTTACGAAATAGGCGGCGAAGAAGATGTAGGACATCAATTCACGCTGCAGATCTCAGATGAGATGCTTTATCAACTCTTTAAGTAAAGATTCTTCAGGCCATTAGGTTCAGGAGGTAACGGTGACAATGAAAAAGAAAATGCGTATCTTGAACACAGTGTTGCTTACGGTCTTTTTGCTAACGGTTGTTTCGGCGACGGGGGCGCAGAGCGTTCTGGTCGAGGCCGAGGGCTTTGCGAATCTCGGCGGCTGGGCTATCGACCAGCAGTTTATGGACCAGATGGGCTCGCCCTATCTTTTAGCACACGGCTTGGGAGAGCCAATAAAAGACGCCACAACGACGGTGGAATTTCCCCAAACGGGAAAGTACCGCGTGTGGGTGCGCACACGGGACTGGGTGGCGCCGTGGAAGGCGCCGGGCGCTCCGGGCAGGTTCCAAGTGCTCATCAACAATAAGCCGCTGGAGACCATCTTTGGCACCGAGGGGGCGGAATGGCACTGGCAGGACGGTGGGACGGTCGAGATTACAAAGAAGCAAGTCGCCATCGCCCTGCACGATTTGACTGGTTTTGAAGGCCGATGTGATGCGATTGTCTTCACTGCCGATGCCGACTTTACTCCGCCGAACAAGGGCGAGGAAATGGCGAGCTTTCGACGAAAGGCGCTGGGGTTGCCCAAAATGCCGGAAGATGCCGGCAAGTTCGACCTGGTCGTGGTCGGCGGCGGAATGGCCGGCACGTGCACAGCGGTTTCCGCGGCTCGGCTTGGATTGCAGGTGGCGCTGATACAGAACCGTCCCGTGCTGGGCGGTAACAACAGTTCAGAAGTCCGTGTCCATTTAGGAGGCAAGATAAACCTTCCACCTTATTCTGCTCTTGGTGACATCGTCAAGGAACTCGACTCCGGGTACAAAGGAAACGCCCAGTGGGCCTCGTACTACGACGACGAAAAGAAGCTGCGTGTTGTCAAAGCTGAGAAAAATATCCATCTGTTCATCAACATGCACGCCTTCAAGGTCGAAAAGCAGGGAAACCGAATTGTCGCTGTCATTGCCAAAGATACCAGAAACAGCAAGGAGTTTCGTTTCACGGCGCCGGTGTTTTCCGACTGCACAGGTGACGGCACTATCGGCTATTTAGCAGGGGCTGACTATCGGATGGGGCGTGAAAGCCGAGGCCAAACCGGCGAGTCTCTGGCACCGGAGAAGCCAGACAGAATGACAATGGGCACATCGGTTATGTGGTATTCCGAACAACACAAAGCACCCAGTACCTTTCCGGATTGCCCCTGGGCCTTACAGTTTAGCGAACAAAGCTGTCACCAGCTTTCCCGAGGAGACTGGAACTGGGAAACGGGTATGAATCGCAACCAGATAACGGAATTTGAGTATATCCGAGACCACGCTCTTCGGGCTGTGTATGGCAACTGGGCGTTTCTAAAAAACAAAACCCACAGGAAAGCTTGGTATGCCAACCGCAAACTCGAGTGGGTCGCTTACATCGCCGGCAAGCGGGAATCCCGGCGGCTGCTCGGCGACGTTATATTGCAGCAGCAGGACATCCAGGAAAAAAGGGAATTCCCTGACGCCTTTGTCACCACCACCTGGACTATCGACCTGCACTATCCGGACCCTAAAAACACCAGGTTCTTCCCGGGCGAAGAATTCCGCTCCATTGCCAAGCACGCCCGCATCGAGCCGTATCCTATTCCGTACCGCTGTCTTTATTCGCGCAATATCGAAAACCTGATGATGGCAGGTCGTGACATCAGCGTTACCCACGTGGCGCTGGGCACGGTCCGAGTGATGCGGACCTGTGGTATGATGGGCGAGGTCGTCGGTATGGCCGCGTCGCTGTGCAAAAAGTACAACACCAACCCGCGCGGCGTCTATCAGTACCACTTAGCTGAACTCAAGGAACTGGCCGAACGCGGCGTCGGCAAGCTTGGCACAGTGGACGATGAAGCCTTTAAGCAAGCCGCAGAGAACGGGCGTTTTGCCAATGAAGGATTTGTTCGCTGTCGAAATTTCGTCAAAGGCTGGCTCAAATACGCCGACCCTGAGACCGGGTTAATTCCCAGGAACCTCAGCAGGAACAAGGACATCTGGAACGCTCAGGACAGTGCCGCGGATAATTATCCATTTATGGTGCTCACAGCGGCTATTACAGACCGTCCCCTGTTCAAGGGACGTATGCTCGATATGCTTCGCACCGAAACGAAGCTTACCAGCCGCATTGGAAACCTGCCGGATACATACTCCTTCTCCAAACAGAATTTCCAGGACGCCAAGCCAAATATGGGCCGCATCATCTTCGGGTCATCGGAGTACATCAAAGACGGCCTGCTGCCGCTTACGGAATGGCTCGGGCCAAGTCCCTGGTGCGAGCGGATGATAAACATCCTTGATGATATATGGAAGCACGCCCCCATCGAAACGAAGTACGGTAAAATCCCGTCCACCAACCAGGAGATAAACGGCGAGATGCTGCAGACGCTCTCGCGGATTTACTGGATGACCGGCGAAAAGAAGTACCTCGAATGGGCTGTCCGTCTCGGCGATTATTACCTGCTGGGCGAACACCATCCCACCAGAAACACAAACAGACTCTCGCTCGACGACCACGGCTGCGAGATAATCTCCGGGCTGTGTGAGTTGTACGCGACGGTTCATTTTGTCCGCCCAGAGAAAAAACGCGCCTATGAAAAACCGATTCACGAAATGCTCGATCGTATTCTGGAAATTGGCCGAGATGAGCATGGGCTATTCTATAACCGAATTAACCCGCAAACCGGCGAGCACGCCGGCGACCTGACCGACAATTGGGGCTACGACCTAAACGGCTTCTACGCCGTTTATCTAATCGACAAAACCAAAAGCTACCGCAAGGCCGTCCGATATGCCCTCGGTAACCTCCACCAACACTATAGCGACTACAAATGGGAAGGAGGTGGTGCCGACGGCTATGCCGATTCTATCGAAGGCGCCATCAATCTTTACAACCGTGAACGCATCCGCTCGGTCGAAGACTGGCTGGACTATTCAACAAAGCTGATGTGGAAAATTCAAAAACCAGATGGTGTAATCGAAGGCTGGCACGGGGACGGCAACTTTGCCAGAACCACTATTATGTATTGCCTGTGGAAAACCAAAGGCCTGACTATCCGGCCCTGGCGGGAAGATGTCGTCTTCGGGGCTGTTCAGGAAGATGACACGCTCAGAATCTCTATGCGGGCCGAGAAGGATTGGAAGGGCAGGCTTATCTTTGATACGACGCGTCATAAGACAGTTATGAAGATGCCTCTCGATTGGCCGCGCATCAATCAGTTCCCGGAATGGTTTACCGTTGAAAGCGAAAAACGCTATACGGTTCGCGACCTGACATCTAATTCAAGGGCAACGTATACAGGCAAGCAGCTAAATGAAGGCATCACCATACACTTGCAGGCCGGCACCGAACGGCGTTTGCTAATACAATAGCCCTATGGCTTCTGATTGGAGGATCGCACCGGTTGTGCGTATCTTTGGGTACAACTCCGGCGAGCCAGAAAAACGTGAATTTCAGCGCCCTCGGTGGTTTTCTGCTTTTCAGGCCATCGAATATTGACGATAATAATGTAAAATTTTGTTACATTGGCTTGACAGCTTTTCTTACATATGATATACTTATAATAAATTCCGGTGAAAGGAGTGTGAAATGGCTGATAGATTTAATAAAAGGCTGGGGAACAAAATAAAGAAACTTAGAGAGCAAATTGGCCTTAGTCAGGAAGATCTTGCGAGGCGCCTAAACATAAGCAGGGTTGCTGTTTCGCAAATTGAGAGTGGCCAGAGAAGAATACGTGCTGACGAGATAGCAATGCTTTCCAAGATATTTAACATAACATCAGATATCCTTCTGAATATAGAGAAAGACATCGCTGTGGTTTTTGAAAAGAAAGCTGAAACGCCGGTAAAAAAGAAACCGGAAGTGCGCATAAATGTTCCCCAAAAAAATTTGAGTAAGTTTGAAGAGGTGCTGCTTTACATCCTTAACAAAGTAGGTTCGAAGCCCAACGTTGGTGAATCTGTGCTCTACAAACTCTTATACTTCATTGACTTTAATTATTACGAAAAATACGAGGAGCAATTGATAGGGGCAACTTACATAAAGAACAATTATGGCCCTACACCTAAGGAGTTCATCAAGATTGTGGAAGAAATGGAGAGGAAAGAAGAACTCTCAAGAGTGGAGAGTCAGTATTTCCAGTACCCTCAAACAAAATATCTTCCTCTGCGAGAGCCAGATTTGTCTAAGCTAAAGGCAAACGAATTGAAGATGATAGATAGTATTTTAGAAAGACTTTCGGATATGAACGCCGCAGAAATAAGCGAATATTCTCACAATGATGTCCCTTGGTTGACGACGGAAGACGGAAAAGTGATCGAGTACGAATCCGTTTTCTATCGCACACCTGCGTATTCTGTAAGGCCATACGATGAAGAAAGTATTCAGTCAAGTACGGAGACTCACTGAGTTTGACAAGGACTTTAAGAAGCTTCGTAAACGATTCAGAACACTCGACGAAGACCTGAAAGTGTTCATAGAAAAACAATTAAAACTTTTCCACAAGCTCGGGATAGACAACAAAGGCTGTGTTCGGATGTCTGATCTTGGTATATCGTATCCCGAAATATATAAAGCCCGGAAGTTTGCTTGCCGATCGCTCAAAGGCAAAGGTGCTGCAAGCGGGATAAGGATTATATATGGATACTACAGCAACGAAGATGCCATAGAGTTCATAGAGATGTATTACAAAGGTGACAAAGCAAATGAAGACAGGCAGCGAATATTACAAAGGTATAAATAGGAGTCGGAGTCGTGGGGCTTTGAGAAACACGGGTGATTGTTCTTGCATATTTCAAATAACCTCAACATCTCACTAACACTCTAAATAACGGGGTAGTGGCAATGGTAGAATCGGTATTAGTTAAATCTAAGAGTGACATCGAAAAGGCGGCTTACGTTTACTCGGCTCTTCGGCGAAGTCGGCCGAGGACGAGGCGGGACCTTAAAAATTACGTCAGGGTCTTTCTGGGCATAGAGGTCCCCGACAAAAGAATCTGCCCGGAACACAACCAGCCGATGGACTATCTGTGGCACAGTTTCTCCGCCGACTTCGCTGCAGAACGAAAAGCTAATGCCGATGCGGTTGTCTGGGCCAACCGTGCAGGGGGCAAGACGGAATTGGCTGCGGTCGCAACGCTTCTGGACTGCGTCTTTAAGCCGAGCTGCCAGGTGCGAATCCTGGGCGGCTCAGGTGAGCAGTCCGGCAGGATGTACGAATACCTGACCGGCTTTCTGCATAACGGCTTCGAAGAATTTCTGGCCGGCCCGGTCCTCAAAGAAAAATGCCGCTTCGCCAACGATTCGGCCGTCGAGGTCCTGACGCAATCGGCAACCAGTGTTCGCGGCCAGCATATTCAGAAACTTCGCTGCGATGAGGTCGAGCTTTTCGATAAAGATGTTTTTGCAGCGGCCAAGTTCACGACCCAGAGCACCGCCGGGATTGCAGCCGCTATGGAGCTAATCAGCACGATGCACCGGCCTTACGGCTTGATGCAAAGAATCGTTTCTGCTGCACCTGAGCTTGGCACGCCGGTCTTCAAATGGTGTGTATGGGAAGTGATTGAAAAGTGCACCGATAGAAGCTGCTCGCAGTGTCCATTATGGGGTGACTGCCAGGGCAAGGCCAAATCAGCAAACGGTTACTTGAAGATTGATGATTGTGTAACACAAATGCGTCGGGCCAGCAGGGCGTGCTGGGAGGCCGAGATGCTCTGCAAAAAACCTTCGCTGGAGAATGTGGTCTTTGACGAGTTCGACCCGGACAGGCACGTGCAGCCGGTCGATTATGACCCGAATTTCCCGGTGTATCGGGCGCTTGATTTTGGTTTTGTAAATCCGTTTGTGTGCTTGTGGATTCAGGTTGACAGCGCCGGGGTTGTTCGGGTGATAGATGAGTATGTCCGGAGTCGAGCAACTATTGATGTGCACGCTGAGGAGATAAAGAGCCGCACGCCCGGCGGTGAAGGGCGGGTGGCCGCGACCTTCTGCGACCCGGCCGGGGCCGGCGTAAATGATGTTACCGGCACAAGCGTCATTCGGGAACTGCGGACATTAGGGATAGCAGCCCGATACAGACGAAGCAGCATATTGGAGGGCATCGAACTTATCCGGCGGGCTATTCGGGCCGGCGACGGCAAGAGCAGGCTTGTAATCTCGCCGAGTTGTCAACGGCTGATAGAGGCCCTAAGGTGTTATCATTATCCGGAAAGCCCAACCGGCAGGGGGTCGGAACTGCCTCTCAAAGACGGCCTGTACGACCACCCAATAGACGCCCTGCGCTACTTCTTCGTCAACTACAAACACAGCACCAAAACCGCCACCCGGCGGTATTAGGGCTGAAAATCGGGTTTGCACTAAACAGAACCAATTCAGAAAATATTTAAGAAAAAATTAATAAGTTGTTGACTTTTCGCCGAGGTGTTATATAATACATATAACACTGGTGTACGAAATTATCCGTTTAAATTGCTGAAAGGAGAGGATTATGAGAGGAGCGAAGAAGGCAAAGACATTCGGAGGGCTGCTGAAAAAGATAAGAGTTGAGGAAGCTGGTGTTGGGTTGCGGGCATTTGCGGATCTGATAAATATGAAGCCGTCCAATTTAAGCAACATTGAGCGAGATCGAATTCCACCGCCGGCAAGTAGAAGGGCAATAGATGGCATATCTGATGCTCTTGGACTTCCGCGTGGAGGCCCGCGACGAGAGAAACTGTTCGACTTGGCAGCAAAAGCAAAGAATCGCATCCCTGCCGACGTAGCCGACGCCGTGAAAGAGCAACCTGGCATCCCGGTCTTAGTACGAACTGTGGCCAACAAACAATTGAGTGAAAAGAAACTCAGAGAATTGGCTGAGTATATTAAGAAATTCTATTAAGGACTCAAGGATGGAGCCATCGCACGCAAGGAGGTATAAAAACTCGGAAATTGAAGTTATCGTTGCAAAGATTCTCAGTGAAGCATATCCGGCAGGTATAAGCATTCCTGTTGACATCGACTGGCTTGCAGAACGAAATGAGCTGGTTGATAATATCATTCCCGCTGATTTACTTGAGGATAAGTTTAATGTTCCCGCAGCATTAGTCAGCAAATCCGGCGGTCACGCTGATATCTTTGTAGATGACGACACAATTACTTTCCAAAGAGCCCGGGCTAATTTCTCAATTGCGCACGAATTAGGCCATGTGGTCCTTCACGCCCAAGTTTGGGAAAACTGCCGTACAATTGAGGACTCGATTGTTCTGAGGAATCGAATCACAAGAGCGTATAACTTCATCGAAAGAAATGCCAATTATTTCGCTGGCGCTATTCTTATTCCACAAAGAACCACTGTTAACGATACGGCTAAGGTTTACGAGTTTTTAGCAAAAGAACGTAATTATCATGCCAATCTAATTTTAAACCAGCTATGTGCGACTTTGGCTCGCAGATATATGGTTAATACACACCTATGCAGATAAGATTAGAGCAACTTAACTTAATGAAAAAAATCCAAAGGGCATTACACTCGAATTCGCCATACCTTGACACCTGAATGCGGGTTGTTAACTGTCCCAAGATCGCCTATACGACCACCCGATAGACGCTTTGCGGTACTTCTTGGTCAACTACAAACACCCAACCAAAACCACAAGCAGGCGGTATTAGGGCTGAAAACTTGTAAGAAATCGGTATAATTTCAGAAAAATCCAAGAAAAATCCAAGAAAAATCAAAAAAATTCTGTTTTTCAGAAGAAATTTGCGCTATTTAGCCGATTTCTAAGGTATAATATTCTGGGGGACAGAAAATGGAGGTGAAATTATGGATATCGGGCGGAGATTAAAAGAAGCAAGGGAAGCTATTGGATACACACTGGAAAAAGCTTCTGAAAAAAGCGGGATAAGTGCACCTACTATCAACGCTTATGAACACTGTGGCACATCTACTGGTAGAGAACCCAAATTTTCACAGCTTAGCAAATTGGCGGAGGTTTACCGGAAAACAATAGAGTTCTTCTTAACTGATGAGCCAATTATTGAAGATGTAGTGCTTTGGCGGGATAAACCAGGTACGGCAGAAAGCAAGAAAACCGAAGCGGAGTTTAAGCAACTTTGTGAACAATACCATAGGCTTGAAGTGGTGACTGATGAAGTAAAAGAGTTCAGTTTGCCAAAACCGGATATAAGTAAAGCCGAAGAGTTCACTTTTAGAAAAGCTGAACTATTTGCAAATGAGGCCAAGAAGTGGTTTCGCCTTGGTGACGTGCCAATAGCTTCACTTAAGCGAATACTTGAAGAGGTCTACTACATTAAGATATTCTATTTGGAATACTCTGGCAGTTCTATCTCGACTGTATCAAACCGATTTGGGCCTGCTATTCTACTAAACGCTCAGAGCAAGCAGTGGAGGCGCAGCTATGACCTTGCTCATGAGCTCTTCCATATTCTGACATGGCCGATTTTCCGGACTCAAGGGGCTGAGCTAAGTGAATCTGAGGAAAAGCTTGCGGATGCCTTCGCGAGCCGGTTTTTAATGCCGGAAGAGTCGATTAAAGATAGAGTTGAATCAAGTTTAAATGACCAAGAGCAAATAAGCCTCGATCAATTAGACGATATAGCGAGGGAATTTGATGTGTCTTTGGAAGCGCTGTTATATCGAGTAGCGAGTATATACCGGTTCCGAAAGGAAGATACTGAAAGGTATGTAAATGCTGCAAAACAACACCTCAAGCTTCCCAAACCAAGACCATCATACGAACCAAACAAGTTGCCGGAACGATACTGCGATTTGGCCCAGCGAGCATTAAGAGAAGGTAAGTTATCTCTGATGCAGTTTGCAAAGTATATGGATATAAGTTACAGGAAGGCCCAGGAATATCTTACGGAAGATGAGGATTTCACGGATGAAAAGATTTCAATTTCTGTTGCTTGATGCTGGGCCAATCATAAAACTTTTCGAGTTAGGCATCTGGGAAGCTTTTATCGAAAAATGTGATGTTACAATAACCCGTACAGTAGCTGAAGATGAAGTCGTTTTCGCAAGCAAGGAATATCATAAAGAATATATTGATTTTGGTTTAAAACCTTGGGAGGAAAAAGGCCTTATCAAAATCATTGAGGCCGAACCATCTGACGTTAAGGTCTTTTATGAAAAGCACAGTTTAAAAGGGAAATATAGAATTGACCCCGGAGAGGAGGAAGCCCTCACCTTTTTATGTAAGTGCTCCAAAGATTGGAAATTATGCAGTGCCGATGGACCTGTTTTCAGTGTTCTTGGATTCTTAGAAAGGAGCGAGCAAAGCATTTCTTTAGAAGAGATCTTAGAAAAAATCGGCTTATCGCAAAGCAATCTTGAATGGAGATACACTAAAAAGTTTCGTGAAAAGTACACCCGGTTGGGCTGGATAGATTCCGTTCAGGACAAAGGCCTTCTTTAGCTTTCCCTATTATTCCTCCAAGCCGGCCGCAATTAAAACGATGAAAAATCTGCTGTACGGTTTTCTTTGACTTGTTGCCGCCGTTGTTATAAACTGTGTGAAATTGAAGGCTTTCGGGCGGCAAAAAGATGAATTATCTATTCGACAAAGAGCACATATCGCAGCACGTAGTCAAATACGGCGTGGACATCCGGCCAACTATTGTGCTTAAGCAGGATAAAACGAAGCTGCAAGAGTATTGCAACTGGCTGATAGAGCAGTTTCCCGAGGTATTTGAGACCCTTTTAGTCGGGCCCAAACAACTGCGGGTTCAAAAGAATTTCCTTCTACCCAATACAAAACGGGTCGAAATGCCGACGTTCGTATTGACCAGCCGAGGGCCTGTTTTTACTTTTCCGGAGCGCATATATATCGATGAGGTACAAGATTTAGATGTTCCCGAGAAGGATAAAATATTTCGTAAGGCCCTGGATGAGCTAAGAAGCCAATTTGTAGGCCGAAGAATAATGCGCGTGGGCGTGATTCATGAATTTGTTTTCGACACCGGGGAAATAAACTCGGTTGAGATAATAGCCAGCAACCTGAAAAACGACGTCTGGAGAGAGAGGATAAAAAATTTGAGTATCCGCCTTGAAACTCCAAGGGAGGGAAAAAATATCAATCTGGAAATAAGACCAACGCAGTTGAGGCGTGTTGGAAGAGGCGGCGGAAATGTGCGCAGTCAAAGCATTGGGTTCGGCATAATGGTAAACGTGGATATTAATAACCAGCAAATCAAGGATGACCTGACGAAGGCCGAAGTGCGCGACATCGTTACGTTTGCTAACGACTATGTCCCTGAAGAGCTAATTAGATTTTTGAACAATGAGTATTAGAGGGTTTCTCAGGGCAAGCAGGGTGAGCAATTCCCTCTGTTACAAGCCGGAAACAACCCAATCGATACTTTATAACACTTCTTCATCAATTACAAACATAGCAGCTTTTTTGCGCATAAAAAAACAGGGCTGAGATGCGGAGGGAGAGGAGAAAGCGAGATAATCCCAGCCCTGAAAAAATGCTATAATACAAGGCCCAATAACCTTCGGCTCGTATCGCAACAATGATTGTACTAAACTATTCACATAAAGGCAAGTATAATTCGGCGATAAATGGGAAAAATGAAACTTGCTCTCAGATAAGGAAGGGACAAATGTGCCGGATTAGAAAACACAGTATAATAATTGACCTGTTAACCCTGTTAATTATTCTCAACGGATGTTCCGGAATGCAAACGGCCGGGAACAGTCCTTCAGACAAGCCGGTATTGATGCCTGAAATTGAAGGCGGGTGGTGGCAGGTTGCGGGCAATCCCGACCTCGGAGAACTCACAAGCCAGAGACAGCAGCCGGTTGATTTTGCTATCTGGCAGGCGGCGGACGGCACCTGGCAGCTCTGGTCGTGTATCAGGCATACAAAATGCGGCGGAAACACCCGACTGTTTTATCGGTGGGAAGGCAAGAACCTAACGGACATAAACTGGAAGCCGATGGGGATTGCTATGCAGGCCGATACTACACTTGGCGAGCAAAAAGGAGGGCTGCAGGCCCCACACGTGATTAAGGTTGATGATATCTACTATATGTTCTATGGTGACTGGAACCGTATCTGTCTTGCAAAAAGCGATGACGGTAAGCACTTTACACGCGTGTTAAATGAAAAGGGCCAGCCCGATTTATTCACAGGGCCATACCCGCATACTCGTGACCCGATGGTGCTTGTTTTGGGGAACACCTACTATTGTTATTATACAGGACACACAACAAGTAAAGGCGCGGACTTTTGTCAAACATCGCAAGATATGCGCAGTTGGAGCAAGCCGGTTATGGTGGCAGCCGGCGGCCGAGCCGGAGGTACCAGGTACTCAGCCGAGTGCCCCCACGTAGTCTACAAGCAAGATTCGGGACTGTATTACCTCTTCCGCACACAGAAATACGGCAGGGATAATGTAAGCTCCATATATGCTTCTGCTGACCCGCTGAATTTCGGCGTTAATGACGACCGTTATTTCCTCGGCACGTTAGCCGCAGCAGCACCTGAGATCGTCAAATATAACGGTCAGTACTACATTGCCGCCCTTTTGCCAGGCCTTAAGGGTATCAGGGTCGCAAAGTTAAAATGGGCTGGTCCGTAGCAAAATTTCTATAATACTTGCGATTTTTCCAGATTTTGTTTTAATTTTTGGCAAAAACCAGCCATAATTAAGCACAGAATTCCATTTCGGCTGGTATTCACGTTAACAGGCGTATTAAAGTTGTTAATATAGTCGAGTTTTGGCGGAACGGATAAATCAGGATATTTTAATGAAAGGGCAGAAAATGAAGAAAACAATTTTTACAATGCTGGCAGTTCTGATGGTATCAGGTGTGGTACTGAGTGGCTGCAAGAGCAAGGAGCCGGAACCTGAGCCGGAAGTCGAGCCGGAAGTCGAGCCGGAAGTAAAGCCGGTAGTAAAGCCGGTAGTAGAACCTGAAGCCGGTAAAACAGCGCCGGCATTTACGCTAAACAGCTTTGACGGCAAAGCGATAAGCCTTTCCGACTACAAGGGCAAAATCGTGGTGCTGGAGTGGCTCAATCCCGAGTGTCCGTATCTCAGATACCATTACGAGAAGGAAAATACGATGATTGAGCTTGCGGCCAAATATAAAGCCAGAAATGTCATCTGGCTGGCGGTGAACAGTACAAAGCATTTAACCCCGGAAACGGACAAAGAGTTTGCAGACAAGCATAATCTCGCTTATGCGATACTCAGTGACAGCTCAGGCGTGGTGGGCCTGGCCTACGGCGCAAAGACAACGCCCCATATATTCATCATCGATACCAAGGGCAATATCGCCTACGACGGCGGAATTGATAATGCGCCATTGGGCAATCCACCAGAAGGAGAAGAGCTAATTAACTACGTTGATAAGGCCCTGACAGAACTGATTGGCGGCAAGACGGTAAGCACCACGAATACCAAGCCCTATGGCTGTTCTGTAAAGTACGCTAATTAGTCCGGGTTCATTAATTATATTTAACCGGGTTCCCATTTGCGACTTATTGTAGGGACCCCCGGTCAGGAGAGCAGGGGATCAGAGGAGCAGGCTACCTGGTACCCTGATACCTTGGTATCCTGATAACCTGGTCTGTTCCCACTTACACGGTTGACAAGCAAGGTACTGGGGTTTACAGAAGATGTTTAGTTCGGTTTTCATCATCACAGATGGGAGAATCCAATAGATAAAACAGTTGCATTTATCAGGCAAGTATGGTATATTTGTTGAAATAGAAGCTCAATAACGCGGTTGAGCTAAACAAATACGTGAAATACCAAATTAATTCGGAAAGGAGCGGTCATGATTAATTCCAGAGGTTTCAGAAATGCTGTTGCTGCAGGAATGGTGGTCCTGTTAGCTGCCGGGAGTGTATGGGCAGGAAATCCGGCAAAACGAGGCAGGGATGGGCTATTTCGGATAGTGCCGGCCAAGAGTTTGTTCTGTGTGCGCATAAACAACCTTGACAGTACTCTGACGGCTGCCAACGAATTCTTGAAGGACATTGCGCCTGAACCTTTCGACGCCAAAGCGATGGTACGTTCCGTATTGGCGGAGCTGCTCGGCGATAAAGCACTAAAAGGCGTAAACACGAAAGGGAAGTTTGCAATCTTTGGTGTGAACGTTCCAGGTGAGTCGGCGGGCGGCAATCCCATGGGCAACTTGTTCATCGGTGCTTTGATACCGGTGAGAAACTACGATAAGTTCATCTCACAGAACCCTAACTGCAGCGAGCCTGACGACCAGGGTATTTCGACAATCACGGTTGACGACCGGGACCGGGTTCTGGTGACGAAGTTCCGTCGGTTTGCCCTGCTTTGCCCGCCAGAGGCCCGCGACAAACTGGTCCGGGTCAAGAAATTGACGGGTGCGAAAAGACGGGGCCTGGTCAACGCCCTCGATGAGAACGAGAGAGAACTGGCTGCGACGTCACCAGTATGGCTTTATGTGAACGTGCAGGAGGGGTCAAAGCTGGTCGAACCAATGGTTTTCGCTCAGCTCGAGCAGATGAAGGCAGAACTGAAGAAGATGGGACAAAATGGACAGGTCGCGATAGGCGACCCTGCCGCCATCATTGGTTTTTACGCCGGGCTGTTCAAGATGCTGATAGATGGAACCGGCCACGTCACGGTTGGACTTTCGCCCACGTCCGACGTGTGCCTCGTGACTGTCGGTATGAAAGCTGTGCCTGAAACGGAGATGGCTGCAATGCTTACCGCCCCGGCAGGTGGGGACCTCAAGAATCTGTTAGGCTATCTCGATGACGGCGCAATGATGAATTTGGGCTGTAAGGTCAACCGTGAGAGTGGGAAGATGCTTTATATGAAACTTATTGAACTGTTACCCCTTATGACCACCGACGGTATACCCGAGGCGGACCTGGAAAAATTGAAAAAGCTCACGGCCAAAACCTTCGATGCCATAGGTGATTCACTGGCCTTTTCGTTTGCGGCCGGCGGCAAAGACTCTGCACCTTTCTCCATAAAATACGTCATCAAAGTCAGGGATAAAAAGGCGTTTGAACAAGTGATTGAAGAGGAGCTGGAGATGATGCGTGAAGGCGCCCTTGACAAGCTGTATAAAGGGTTGGGTATGGAAATGGATGTCAAGGTTGAACGTGATGCCGGCACTTATAAAGGGGTCAGGATCAACGCGGCTAAAGTGGTATTCAAGATGGGTGATGAGGACTCGCCGCAAAGCCAGATGCTTAAGAAGATGTGGGGTGATGCGCTGGATTACCGTTGGGCCTTGTTAGATGGCTATTGCGTGTATTCGATTGGCGGCGATACGGATAAAACGATTCGCGAACTCATCGACCAGGTCAAGGCCGGCGGTCCCAAAAAGATCGGCTCGGAGATGAAGGCCGCCCTGGACGCGATTCCCAACAGCAAACAGGCCGATGTTGTCGGCACCTTAAATTATATCCGTATGCTCAATATGGCGTCGGCCTTTATGGTTGTGCCCGGCGGCGAAAAGTTCCCGCAGCTCGATGTCCCGACCAAAAGCAATATTGCATTTGCCGGTCGGACCGCCGACGGCAGAACGACGCTGCAGATGGCTTTACCAAAGAAGCATCTGCTGGAAATCAAGTCGGCGTTCGAGAAACTTATCCCGCAGATTGAACAGCAGCAAAAACAGCAGAAGAAACAGAAAACTGACGCCAAGGCCGAGAAGGTCGCTATATAGTTAATTGGTTAATTGGTTAATTGGTTAATTGGTTAATTGGCCAATCTCTAATCTCTAATTCAGTAATCACAAAGACGCCAGGCAACCTCTGGGCAAAATGGTTTCCAGAAAGCTCAAATCGCAGCGATATATGGAGGAATTTGATATGCTTTCCCGTAACTGTAGAAACGTTTTACGTGTGTCCGCTGTTATTGTGGGGATTGTAGTATTTTGCCCATTGGCATTTGCGGAATTCCCGAAGTTTGAATATCACCAAATCGCGCAAATCGGCAACCAAATGGGACAAACCTCTTTAGTAGATGTTGACAAGGACGGCGACCTGGACTGGATTGCCGGCTGCAATGGCGGAACTATCTGGTGGTTCGAGTATAAAGGACCGGATAACTGGGTCAGACACACTCTCGCCCAAAAAGCACCGACCGAGGTGGGCGGCACAGCGTTTGATGTAGATGGCGATGGCTGGGTGGACCAGGTCTCCGGCGCCGCCTGGTTCCGCAATACCGGAAAACCACGACAGCAAGAATTTATAAAGTATCCTAATGGAGTCATAGAAAAATGCCACGACAACGTGGCCGCAGACATTGATGGAGACGGCAAACTCGATGTGCTGGCTATGAGCGACAGAAGTGCGTTGTACTGGTACAAGATTCCCAATGACCCAACGGAAAAATGGAAAGGCCACAAAATCGGTGGAGCGGTCCACGGCGGGATTGACCCGGCGGGCGTTGCTGATATCGACGGCGATGGCGACAATGACGTTGTCCGCTCAAATGTTTGGTTTGAAAATGAAGATGGAAAGGGAACCAAATGGGCCGAGCATAAGAACATCGATTTCGGGCAGCCCGGTGCAAGGTTCCCTCTGATGACAAAAACGTGGGTAGTTGACCTCGATAAAGACGGGGATAACGATGTCGTTCAGGCCGAGGGGGATTGTGTGAGCGGACGGGTGGCGTGGCACGAGAACAAGGATGGTAAAGGCCGAACGTGGACCAGACATATCATTGCAGGCAGGACCGGCCAGGACTACCATTCACTCGCTGTGGCGGATTTCGATAACGACGGCGACCTCGATGTCTTTTCAGGCGGAGGGCCATTGACAAAAAGTCCCCCCCATAAATGGTTTATCTGGGAAAACCTGGACGGTAAAGGCCAGAAGTGGAAAGAGCATTTGATTCTCAGCGGCAAACGGTGCCACGAAGCCAAGGCGGCAGATGTTGACGGTGACGGCGACATCGATATCTGCTCCAAGCCGTGGAATGGAAACGAGCACGTTTATCTTCGCAATATGCTGAAAGAACGCAGGGGTAATTAGGAAACCGTCTCATCGATACCTGGGGTGCGAGTTGATGTGTTCGAGATGCTTGCCGGCCAATCACCTGAAGGCCAAATATTAAAAGCCATTATTGACGAAACAGCTCTCATTGACTATCCTATGCTATCCGAAATTCGGCTCGGTGATATTGGAGAAATGAAACTATGAAAGTTAGAGAAACACAAGCCTTAGGGTTGTTCGGCGACCTTGGCGTTATTGAAAAAGTTGGAAACAAAGGAAAAACTACGGAGAAACTTGAACGTTTGGATTTACACGGTGTATTGAAAAGCAAAATACTACCACTTTGCAGATTAAAATATGGTGAGATATGGGAAGATCGAGCCAAGGGACACAGAGTAGGTGTGCTTGATGCCACAGAGATTGAAGATGTAAATAAAATAGCAGGAAGTGAAAAGGCCAAACTTATCATAAATGACCCGCCTTATAATGTGGCGGTAGGGAATGCTAACACAGATAGATTGTTTAAGATAAGTTTGCGAGACTACTCAGATTTTTCAGCAAAATGGGTGAAAAATGCCACCAAAATAATGGATGAAAATGCTCACTTATATATATGGATGGGAGCAGATTACAAAGATAATTTCCAACCTCTGCCAGATTTTATGATTATGATGAGAGAATTCAAAGAACTAAAACCGAAAAACCTAATCACTTTGAGAAATCAAAGAGGATATGGAACTCAAAAAAACTGGATGTGGATAAGACAAGAACTTCTGCACTATGTAAAAGGAAAGCCGGAATTTAAGGTTGTTTATACTGATATTCCCAAAATTTTAAGGGGGTACTACAAAGTGATAAATGGGAAATTGCTCGAGAATTTAGAGCGAAGCAAATCTAACACAATAAGACCGGGAAATGTCTGGGTGGACATTCAACAAGTTTTTTATCGTTTAGAAGAGAATGTCCCTGGGTGCTATGCTCAAAAACCTTTGAAAGCAATTGAAAGATTAGTTTTAACCAGCAGTAAAACAGGAAACCTTGTTTTAGATTTCTTTGCCCATTCGGGAACAACCCTCATTGCTGGAGAAAGGCTTAACAGAAAGGTTTTCACATTCGATGTAGATCCGATTTTTGCAGAGATCACTATAAGAAGATTAGAACTTTACAGAAAAACAGGAAGGACAGGATGGCAGTGGAGAACCCCTTTTCCTGAGATAGAACACAAGAAAGAACAAGCAAAATGGACATAAAGCAGCTGAAACAATATTTAGAAAATCTAACTCAATCTTTGAAATCAAAAAACCATCAATTACTGAAGGCGAGATTGGGAAGTTTAATATCGGTTTTCCCCTTCAATGAGTACGAGTACATTCTGATGTTCCTACTTGATAGAGAAATTATCACATTTCAAGAGTATGAGAAATTAAGAGAGAAATATGTGGCTTCTAATCCATATTTGGAACTTTATGGCATTGCCCCTCGTGCCTTTGGAGAAGTATGGGGTCATCCTCACATTATAGATATAGATAACAGATTTAAAAAGCCTAATAAAAATCTGGATCCTGCTTATGAAGGTCAATATGACCTTTGGTTTGAAGGCGTAAGAGTAGAAGTAAAAGCTTGTAGGGCCATAAATACAAAGAAAAAAGGAAATTTAATGGCAAAGGCCCTAAGGTATGGCTCCGATGAACCGTTCTGGATGAATTACCAACAGATTAAAGCGGATATGTCTGATGTTTTCATTTTTACCGGTGTTTGGGTAGATAGGATTATATATTGGGTGATGTCCAGTAAAGAAGTTAAGGAAAATAAATATTACAGTCCTCAACATAGAGGAGGCATAGAATATCAGATAGGAATAAAAGAAAAGAATATTGCTGATTTTGATAAGTATAAAGTAGAGCCAAATAAACTCGGAGACACAGTTCTTAGAAAAGGAAAGAAAAAATGAAATTACCCCTGAGCGGAACTTTTTAGAGAGATTTTTGCGATGCTGAAAAGAACACATACATGCGGTCAGCTTCGGCTGGAAGATGCCCGCAAAAAGGTAACACTGGCCGGCTGGGCCCATTCTTATCGCGACCACGGCAATCTGGTATTCATCGACCTGCGTGACAAATTCGGCCTGACCCAATTAGTTTTTAACCCTGAAACTCATCCCCAGGCCCATGAGCTTGCCAAGACGGTCCGCTGCGAATGGGTGATAGCGGCCAAGGGAATAATTCAGCCGCGAAGCGAGGGTATGGAAAATCGCAAGCTACCGACCGGGCAAATCGAAGTCTCTGTGCAGCAATTGGAAATTCTCAACGTCTCCAGGACGCCGCCGTTTGAAATCGACAGCGCCGAAAAGACAAGTGAGGAGCTTCGGCTGGCCAGCCGGTATATCGACCTTCGTCGGCCGAAGATGCAGGAGAGACTGCGGATACGCCATCGGGTCACCAAACTTGTGCGGGACTATTTCGACCGATTGGGGTTCTGGGAGATTGAGACGCCCTTTTTAGCCAAGAGCACGCCGGAAGGGGCAAGAGATTTCCTTGTGCCCAGCAGACTGCACAAGAACTGCTTCTATGCACTGCCGCAATCGCCGCAGCTGTTTAAGCAAATTCTAATGGTCAGCGGCGTTGATAAATACTTCCAGATAGTACGGTGCTTCCGCGATGAAGACCCGCGGGCCGACAGACAGGCGGAATTCACGCAAATCGATGTCGAGATGAGTTTTGTTGACAGTAATGACGTCATCGGCGTTCACGAAAACCTTATAGCAAAAACCTGGAAGCAGATACTGGATGTGGATGTGAGGGCGCCGATGCGGCGGATGTCGTACAAAGATGCGATGGACGACTACGGCACTGACAGGCCGGATTTGCGATTCGATATGAAGCTCAAAAACATATCCGATATCGCAAAACAAAGCACGTTCAAGGTATTTATGACTGTGATTGAAAAAGGCGGGATTGTAAAAGGGCTTTGTACACCCGGCGAAAAATATTCCAGAAGCGATATCGAAAAAACGCTGACCGACTTTGTCGGCGACTACGGAGCAAAGGGCCTGGCCTGGTGCAAGGTAAAAAAAGAGAACAGTAAGCTCTCGCCTGCCGGCGGTATCGCCAAGTTCTTCAGCCCGGAATTGGGCCAGCAGATAATCCAGCGCTTCGAGGCAAAAGACGGCGACCTGCTTTTGTTTGTCGCCGATACCGAAAGAGCGGCCAACAAGGCATTGGCGCCCTTGCGGTGCAAACTTGCCCGGGACTTGAAGCTCTACGGAGAAGGGCACTTTGAATTCGTCTGGATAGTGGACTTTCCGCTGTTCGAGTGGAACGAGGACGCGAAGCGTTACGACTCACTGCACCATCCGTTCACCGCTCCTGGACAAGAGGACCTGGACAAGCTCGAAACCGACCCGGCCAATGTTCGCTCGCAGGCCTACGATATCGTCGTCAACGGCAGTGAGATTGGCGGCGGCAGTATTCGTATCCACAATGCAAAGGTCCAGCAAAAGGTCTTTGACCTGCTCAATATATCAAAGGAGCAGGCACAGCAGCGGTTCGGCTTCTTCCTGAAGGCGCTGGAATACGGCGCTCCGCCGCACGGCGGAATTGCACTGGGCCTTGACAGAATTATAATGCTCCTGGCCGGAACGGAGAACATAAGAGACGTCATCGCATTCCCGAAGACCCAGCGAGGCCAGTGTCTCTTAACTGATGCACCGAGCGAAGTGGACGCCAAACAGCTCGACGAGCTGAATCTGCGAACACAAAGACATCTGCACGCAATCGAACAAAAAACCGACGAGCAAAAGTAATACCTGGCAGCAGGTTATAAGTTTATGCGAAGGTACATACATAACATTTATCACAGGATTTTGAAGCTTTTGCATTTGTCGCCGCTTTCACTGGCGAAGAAGTGTCGGCTCACGTTTGGGGCGGCGGTAGTACTGGTGCTCGCTCTGGCACTTTCGATTCCCTATATCTGGATGGGCAAACTCACCACAAAGGCATCCCTCGATGCCGGGCGAGCTAAAGCTGAGACCCTGCTGCGTCGGCACTTTCAAGTAAAAGAAACCGGGGCCCTTGACGCACTGGACAATACCGGCGCAGTGCTTGACGTAAACGACCGCGAGATACGCTGGATTCGCTTCACGAAGGAAAATGGAAAACAACTCCTGCAACTGACCGAAGAACAAAAAGAGATGATTGAGCTTCTAAGAGATGAGGAACGCGAAGACGGCATCCTTGGTAGTACTTATGTGCGCATCTTCAAAGCGACCGATAGCTGTATAAGCTGCCATAATCCGCAGGGTTCTGCCAGCGCATTTTCGCTGAACGAGCAGATAGGGGCGGCGGTTATTCAACGCCCGGCCGGCGAAATCAGCAACACGGTCCTTATGAATCGGGTCTGGATAGTCGTTGCCGGCCTAATCGCCGGGGCGGGGGCGGTCGTTGCGTTTTATATGATAACCCAGCGGGTAATCCTTCGCCCCATCCGGCAGCTGCGTGCCCTTGCAAACAACGTCGCCGAGGGAAATCTCGATATAAGAAGCTCGATAAAAACCGGCGACGAATATGAGAAGCTTGCCAATGCGTTCAACAATATGCTCGATGGACTGCAAGCGACACAGGAAAAACTGCGGCTGGCAAACAAACAACTCGATGCCAAAATAGCAGAGCTTTCGGGGCGAAATATCGAGCTGTTCAAGGCCAACAAAGTAAAGGGCGAATTTTTAGCCAATATCTCGCACGAGTTCAGAACGCCGTTGAATGCGATACTGGGCTTTGCGCAGGTTTTGCGGGAAAAGCCCGACATTCTAAAAAACGACAAAGGCCGAAGGTACGCTGAGAACATTATCACCAGCGGAAACAGACTCTTAAATATGATTAATGACCTGCTGGACCTGGCAAAAACCAGGGCGGGAAAAATGGAGCTGCACGTAGAAAAGACCTCTGTGCCGCAGTTGTGTAAAGGTGTGGTAGCATCTTTCTCGTTGCTGACGAAGAAAAAGAAAATCAAAGTAAAGCTGCTGGCCGACGATGATATACCGCTCCTTTCAACAGATGCGGGCAAGGTCCAGCAGATACTGTACAATTTTCTAAGTAACGCGGTAAAGTTCACGCCGGAGCGCGGCAGGATTGAAATTCGAGCCGAGATGGCCGACGAAAAGACGGTCCGGATTGCGGTAACCGATACCGGCTGCGGTATTGCCGGGCCTGACAGGGAAAAGATATTTGAAAAATTCCGGCAGGCTGACGGCTCTATAACCCGCGAATCGACCGGCAGCGGGCTGGGACTTGCCATCAGTAAGGAACTGGCATCCATGCTGGCAGGTGATATTGGGATGAAAAGCGAGCCCGGCAAGGGTTCGACTTTCTGGCTCGATATCCCCGTTACCATCACCAAAAACGATAACGTGTCCGGTGAATAGCGATTCGAGTGACGAAGCGCGAACCATGAACTAATTTGACTTGTCCGGCATCTGCGGTATAATGGTTTTTTAGAAGGGAACGGTGCACTAATGAGTAGAAAGTTTGTAAGAGCGATTTTTCCCGGCTCGTTCGACCCGATTACAAACGGGCATCTGGACGTTATCAACCGCGGCATAAAACTCTTTGACGAGCTTATCATTGCGGTCGGCCGAAGTCCGGTCAAAAACCAGCTCTTCACGCCCGAAGAGCGGGTGGAGATGATAGCCGAGCTGATAGCCGATATGCCCGGCGTCTCGGTAGAGAGTTTTGACGGGCTGACGGTTGAATATGCCGCCAAAAAGAAGGCCGATGTCATCCTGCGTGGTCTGCGAAGCCTTACCGACGTTCAATACGAGTTCCAGCTTGCTATGACCAACCGGGCTGTGACCGGCATAGAAACCGTCTTTGTTATGACCAGTGAGCAGTACGGCTTTACCAGCTCGACCTTGATTCGCCAGGTGGCTTCATTGGGCGGTAACCTAACAAAGCTGATTCCGAAAAACGTCCATAATCGTTTACAGCAACGCCTAAAAAAACGTGAATTGTGAAGCGTGAAGCGAAACACGAGATACGCTTCACGAGATACGAGATACCAGATATGTTTACGGTTAGTGTCGAAACGCACTTTTGGGCATCGCATCAGCTGACCCTGCCGGACGGCTCGAAAGAACCTCCGCACCGGCATAACTGGTCGGTTACCGTTGATGTCAGCACAGAGGCGCTTAACAGTATGGGACTTGTTATGGACTTTCGCCAGCTTAAAGCTATGGTCGATAAAACGATAGCTGAGTTTGATAATACGGCGTTAGACAAAATCGGTTATTTCCAGCGGAATAACTCATCGGCCGAGAACGTGGCCGGATACATATATGAAAAACTTGAGCCGAAACTGCCCCAGGGCGTCAAACTTGAAGCTATCAGGGTAGTTGAGGAACCGGGCTGTTCGGCAAAATTCGCCAAATAGATAAATCGTCCTACAGTGGTTTTCTAAATTTGACGATATTTTCAGAGAGGGCCGAGAACCTTGCGGGGTCAGCCGGATTTCGGTATAATAACAAACAGCAAAGCTCAATGCTGGATGTTCGATGCCCGTAGAAGAAGAAAATCGAGCATCGAGTATCGAGAATCGAGAATCGAGTTAATTATGCAATGTCAGATTTGTAACAAAAATGACGCCACTATTCACCTGACTGAGATTACCGACGGGGTGCGCAGCGAGATGCACATTTGTGAGCACTGCGCCGCCGAGCAGGGCATAACGGTAAAGAGCCAGATTCCTATAAATGAGCTGCTCAGCAGCCTGCTTGCCATCCAGCCCACAGACGATGAGCTGTTCGGCCCTTCGGAGAAAGAGGTCTCGTGCCCGCACTGCGGCTTTACGCTGGAGCAATTCCGCAAAGAGGCGGTCCTGGGCTGCCCCTACGATTACGAGATTTTTGAGAAATCGCTTCCGCTACTTATCGAAAAAGCCCACAACGGCAAAACAACCCACTGCGGTAAGGTCCCCTCAAAGACACCGAAGGACTCAAGAAAGCAAATAGAGCTGTTAAAGCTGCGTCAACAACTGGATGCCGCGGTGCAAAGCGAAGATTACGAACTGGCGGCCAAATTGCGGGACAAAATAAAGAAGTGTGAAACGTGAAGCGAAAAGAAATCAAAAATTAAAATGCAAAAATTAAAATTACAATGCAAAATTCAAAAAGCAAGAAGTAAGGAGCCGAAAGACAAAAATATCCTGATTTCTGACTTCTAAATTTTGCATTTTGATATGTAATTTTGATATTTGATTTTTGATATCTAATTTTGAAATATGAAGCTGACCGACATAAGTAGTGACATAAACGAATGGTTTAACGGCTCCGGGCCGTTGGCCGATATCGTTATATCCTCGCGGATTCGTCTGGCCAGGAACCTGGCGGGGCACAAATTCCTGAGCCGCTGCTCAGCCGCCGAAAAGTCTGATATACTCGAGAAGCTAAGAGATGTTCTGATGTCGCTGGACCTTGGCGATAAAATCTTCTATATCAGCGTGGACAAGGCCCCCGTTCTGAACAGACATTTCCTGGTGGAACGACATCTTATCAGCCGGCATCACGCCTTCGGCAAGGGTCCGCGAGGCGTTGTTATCGCCCAGCGGGAATTCTTCACCGCTATGATTAACGAAGAGGACCATCTGCGAATCCAGGTGCTAAAAGGCGGGCTCCAGCTATCTCAATGTGCCGAGCAGATAAACCGTATCGACGATATGATAGAGCAGAAGGTGGATTATGCCTTCAGCCCTCGCTATGGTTACCTGACGGCCTGCCCGACCAATCTGGGCACGGCAATTCGGGTCTCGGTAATGCTGCATTTGCCGGCGTTGAAGATGACAGGCCAAATAGAGAAGTTCTTGAATGCCACAAGGGATATGGGCCTGGCGGTGCGGGGGCTTTTCGGGGAAGGCACCGAGGCCGCAGGCGATTTCTACCAGATATCAAATCAGGTAACGCTTGGTATCTCAGAGTCGGATATCATCTCGCAATTTGAAAACGTTATCATCCCCGAAATCGTCGAATATGAAAATGCAGCCAGGAACCAGCTGCTCTCAAAGGAGAGCGATGTTCTTGACGACAAAATTTCGCGGGCGATGGCGCTTTTGCGAAACGCCCACTTGATAAGCTCGCAGGAGGCGCTGTTCCTGCTAAGCCACCTGCGGCTGGGGCTGAATATGCACGAGTATATGGGGGCTTCGACTCCTGCGATAGATACGCTTTGCAGGCTCATCCGGCAGAGCGGCGACGCAGATAAACGTCAGGGCCTTTCCATTGCGACCATAAACCGGCTGTTTATGCTGACTCTGCCGGCCCATCTGCAGTTAAACTACGGAAAACCGCTGGATGCCACCCACAGAGACGCTCTTCGAGCCAAAATCATCCGCTCAGCCCTGAACCAGGATATGTAGCAGGGGCAGGGTATCAGGTTATCAGGGTATCAGGGTATCAGGTTATCAGGGTATCAGGCGACCTGATAGCTGATTGTGCGCCGGCCAAGTCTGCCAAAATGGCACAATATACGGACAATTGGAAATTAAAAAACGGCAGTTAAAAAACCTTAACTTCTTGAAATGCAAGAGGTTAAATGGCCCAAGGCGCCTATAGCACCACAACTGGCACGCTTTTTGCGTATTGAGACTTTCAGAACTTTTTATATACTGACAACAAGCAATAAAGCGAAAGGAATTCAATTATGGCTAAAATTATTGGAATAGATTTGGGGACGACAAATTCGGTGGTTGCCGTAATGGAAGGCTCGTCGCCGAAGGTTTTAATCAATTCTTCCGGCTCCCGGCTGACGCCTTCAGTGGTCGGCTTTACTGACAAGGCCGAGAGACTTATCGGCCAGATTGCACGCCATCAGCAGGTAACCAATCCCGAAAACACGGTATTTTCCATCAAGCGTTTTATGGGCCGGCGCCATAATGAGGTCTCATCGGAAGAAAAGACAGTACCTTACAAAATTACCGGCGCCGCGGAAGAATTGGTCAAGGTCGGTGTCCGCGGCAAGGAATACACCCCGCCCGAAATTTCAGCGATGATTCTGCAGGATTTGAAAAAGACCGCCGAGGATTATCTGGGCGAAAAAGTCACCAACGCAGTTATTACCGTGCCGGCCTACTTCAACGACTCGCAGCGCCAGGCAACCAAGGACGCCGGAAAAATAGCAGGGCTCAAGGTCGAGCGAATTATCAATGAGCCCACCGCTGCAGCGCTTGCCTACGGGCTTGAGAAGAAAAAGAACGAAAAGATTGCGGTCTTTGACTTCGGCGGCGGAACCTTCGACATATCGATTCTCGATATCGGCGATGACGTCGTCGAGGTCCTCAGTACCAACGGCGATACGCACCTCGGCGGCGACGACCTCGACGAGGCGCTGATAAATCATCTGGCTGACGAGTTCAAAAAGATCGAAGGCATCGACCTGCGCGATGACCCGATGGCCCATCAACGTCTAAGAGAGGCAGCCGAAAAGGCCAAATGCGAGCTGAGCTCCCAGCTTGAAACGACGGTCAATTTGCCGTTTATCACAGCCGACGCCTCAGGGCCGAAGCATCTGCAGATTACCATCACCCGCAGCAAGTTCGAATCGCTCGCTGAGCCGATTCTGGAAAGGTTAAAGGGCCCCTGCCACACGGCCCTGGAGGATAAGAAACTGCCCGCAAGCGATATCACCGAGGTCCTGCTTGTCGGCGGCTCGACAAGAATCCCGAAGGTCCAGGAGATTGTCAAAGACATCTTCGGCAAAGAGCCGAACAAGAGTATCAATCCCGATGAGGTCGTTGCACTGGGCGCGGCCATTCAAGGGGCGGTGCTGGCTGGTGACGCGGGCGTAAAGGATATTTTGCTTCTGGACGTAACGCCGCTCTCGTTGGGTGTTGAGACACTGGGTGGCGTCAGGACGAAACTTATTGAGCGCAATACCACCATTCCAACCAGCAAAAAAGAAATCTTCTCGACTGCTGCAGATGGTCAGACCACGGTTGACATCCATGTTCTGCAGGGCGAGAGGGAATTCGCCAGGGACAACCGCACGCTCGGCAGATTCCAGCTTACCGATGTTCCGCCGGCCCCCCGAGGCATTCCGCAAATTGAGGTGGCATTTGATATTGACGCCAACGGCATTTTGAATGTATCAGCCAAGGACCTCGGTACCGGCAAGCAGCAGTCTATCGAGATTAAATCCAGCTCAGGGCTAAGTGACCAAGAAGTCGAAAAGATGACCGCCGAGGCCGAGGCCCACGCTGAGGAAGATAAGGGAAAAAGAGAGGTTGTTGACCTGAAGAACCAGGCCGACCAGTTGATTTATTCAATGGAAAAGACGCTCAAAGAACACGGCGACAAGGTCTCCGCCGAGACTCGCGGCAAAATCGAAAGTGCAGTCAACAACCTCAAAGAAGCTATAAAGGGCGAGGATGCCGATGCGATAAGCAAGGCCATCGAAAACCTCGGAACCGCCGGCCAGGAATTAGGCAAGGTGCTTTACGAAGAGGCAGCTAAGAAGCAGGCGGCTTCAGCTCCAACTGGCGAAGCTGGACAAGCACCGCCACCGCCGCCTGAAGGCGAGGTTAAAAGAAAAGATGGAGATGATGTAATCGACGCTGAATTCGAAGCAAAAGACAAATAACGGATACTCGATGCTGGATACTCGTAAGACCAAAACGAGAATCGAGTATCGGGAATCGAGACGCTATTTGCCTACACAGAAGCGGGAAAATATCCTTTCCAGAATCTCGTCATCAATCCCCGTGCTTTCTTGCGAAAGCAAGAACGGGGACTCGATATCGGAGATGGCCTGGTAAGCGGCCCGCAGCATCATTGCGGTAACCTCATCGTTGCCGGCTTCCAATTCATTGATGGATTCACCGACGTTCTCAATCGCCTCGGTAACGGCCTGTCTGTGCCGGGCGGTAAGGGCAACGCCCATTGCTTGATGCTCAATGCCGGATGCTTGAGTATCGAGTATCGAGTATCCGCCATTAGGCGTCCTGCGGAGAGTATCGAGTATTTTTCTGTCGATCGTCTCTCGCAGCAGTTCTATACCGGTGCCGGTTTCCGTGGACGTTGGTAAAAACTCGGCGGCGAACAATTCATTCAACTCGGCAAGACGCTTAGCTAATATATCTGCCGACAACATATCCGATTTTGTTGCGGTAGGTATCAAAACCTCAGGCTCTGTTAGTTTGCGTATTTCAGTATCTTCACTCCAATCCGGTTTTGAGATATCGACGCAAAATACAACCACAGAACTATTTCGCAGCGCCTCAATAGCTGCCTGCTGTGCCAATTCGTCGAGGATATTGTTCGGCTCCGCTGTCAGTCCGGCACAATCGAACAGCACGCATCTGCAATGGGCCAATGTCAGCAAGCCGGTCAAGACATCTCTGGTGGTTTTGCGCTTGTGCGAGACGATGCTTCTTGCCTTGCCGAGCAGTTTGTTGAGCAGACTGCTTTTTCCGGCGTTGGGGGCGCCTGCGATTCCCACCGCCGGCAAATCAACTACCTCTTCGTAACTGACACTGCCGGAAAACAGCCGCTCAAGCTCATTTTTTATTTGTGTTAATCTTTCGGCCGCCTCTTGGCGGGTTATAAACTCGATATCTTCGCCGCTAAAATCCAGGCCTGCTTCGATTAAGCTGAGAGAATCCATTATAGACGAGCGAATTTTTGCAGTTGTTTCGGCTAATCGCCCGCTGAGGAGCTTCTCAGCGGCGTCCAGTTGAAACTTATTGCTGCTTACAACAATTTCATTCACGGCCTCGGCCTGGGCCAAATCGATTTTGCCGGCCAGATATGCCCGAGCGGTAAATTCGCCTGGCCCGGCCATTCGAAGACCTTTGCCCAGCAAATCGCGCATTAGCGCCTCAGTAACACTTGCGTTTGTATAGATGTGTATTTCGGCAACGTCGTCGCCGGTATAGGAATGTGGAGAAAAAAACAGGTACAGCTTCGCATCAATTCTTAGCTCGTGGTCGATGGCAATGCTGCCCGCTATAAGTGCGCTGGTTTCTTTCGGAATTGGAATGCTAAAAATCTGCTCACAAGTATCGATTGTGTCGGGCCCGGTTATGCGAACAATCGCCCTTTGCCCCGCCGCAGGAGAACTGACCGCTACGATAGTGTCACTTAAATCATACATCCGGCATTAGAAGTGTCTAAAGTGAACTAAAGTGCCTAAAGTGAGCTAAAGTTAAAAAACAAATAACTTTAGGCACTCCAAACTTTAGGCACTTTTATATTTTATAGAACGGCTTGGGTTTTTTCTTTTTGACTTTTGCGCCGGTTTTACTCGTTGCCGCGACCAGGCCCTTTGACTCGGCCTGTTCTTTTTCGCGAAGGTGCTTTCGGATAACATACTGCTCAATGGCACCGGCAAAAGTACTTGCCATAATATACAGATTCAGTCCCGATGGGGCCGTGTATAACATCAGCGGGAACAACAGCGGCAACATAATCATCATCATTTTTTGCTGCTGAGCTACTTGTGGATTGGCCGACGCCGCTGCCTGCTTGGGCATTAGCTTCTGCTGCAGATAAAACGCCAAACCCATCAAAATCGGCAGCAAATTAAAAGAATCGATTTTCCACTTCAGCAAGGGAATAGTTATCGCTGCAAATCTAAACAATGCATCCGGGACCGAAAGGTCGGTAATCCAGAACGGTAAAAACGCCGCACCGCGCAGTTCAATACTGGCATATATTGCACTATACAATGCAATCCAGACAGGCATCTGCACCATCATTGGCAGAAAGCCCATAATCGGCGAGGCACCCTGCTCCCTGTAAAGGGCCATCATCTGCTTGTTCATTTCGGCCTTGTTGTTGGCATATTTTTTCTTTATTTCCGCGGCCTTCGGGGCAAGTTTGCTGAATTTGCTCATCGAGACCTGGCTCTTTTTCGTAATCGGATGCATGGCCATCCGAAACAGGAGCACTAATACAATAATGACCACGCCGTAATTGGCAATAAAGCCATACATCCACCTCATTATCCACAATATCCCGAATGCCAGCGGGCTGATAATGCTCGTCGGGCAGCAGCAGGTCAAAAAATCTATCGTCTGGACAAAACCCAACTCTCGATACAGCTTCCTGTAAATGTTTAACTTGGTCTCCTGTTTCCTAACAATGTATATCTCCTTGTATATCTCCTTATTATCGGTTATCAGCCATCTCTTGCCTTTCTCTTCAATCGAAACGCTGGTATCTCGAGAAAGTGAGATCCTGTTATTTTTGAATTCCCGTTGCAAAGGTTCCGAGATGATGCCATTGTCTAAATCGCTTTGGAACTGCAACCCAATGCTAAACAGTAACAGCTTCTTTTTATCGAAAAGACTTTTATCCTTGGGGCCAAGATAAAGCTGAAAGTTATACGTTTTTGCACTGTTGGCCTGGCCGGTAGGCGCCAAGGTGCTTGATGCAATTTTCAAATCTACTCCAACGGTTTCATCGCCGGTATCGGCACGACCATCGGGATTGTAGTACCGGCCTGTTTTGTCTGTCACCCAATCACAGTAGTCTTCGCCCTCCTCTGGAATGGGCACCAGTATTGCCGCGAAATACTTATTGACCGCAGCGACCCAGAGGAAATTGGCATCGGATTTCACCAGCCGTCTACCGTCGATTGTTTTCGCTTTCCTGAGCTTTTTGGCATCACGTCTTACACTGGTAATCTTGCCCTGTGAATCTCTAAAGCCGGCTACGGCTTTTCTCATATCGCCCCTGATACCCTCTCTGCCGAGTCCGAGCGGCCCGGTTAAATTGAAACGCACCTTCTGCTCGGAAACCGATAGATTTTCGACGGTTAGGTTGCATTCCAAAAGATAGCTGCCGGGGATGATTGTATAGGTTTTAATCAACTTAAAGACCGTATCATTCGTATCTTCAACTTTAAAAAACGCTTCGAAACGAGCCGTCTGGGAGCCATCATCCGCAACTTCTTTATCAAAGCTTTTCCAGTTAAATTTGTCCAGAGGCACTTGCAACTTCTGCTGAACAAGAGCATCAGTTTGAAATCCTTTGTTTGCCATAGATAGAATCTCACTGCCGTCGGCCTGACGTACGGGGGAAAGGATTACCAATGGCTGAGGGTCTTTATAATCACGGTCGTCGAATCCGCTGAAGGTTGCCTTTCTGATGGCGGCACCTTTTGAGCTTAGCTCCAACTGGAACTTAAAGCCGCTCTTAGGGTCCACCGAACCAAGCGTAACGCTTTTAGCCGGCGCATTGTCGGCGCCGAAAGTAACAGAATCGTCCGCTCCAATCTGAGGAACCTCTCTTGCAGGTGCATTTGCAGTCCCGCTCTTTTCATCAACCGCTCTCTGTGCCAGGAGGATACAGGATTGTCCGGCGGCCCCTTTGTCATTCCCGCGCAATCGGGAATCCAAACCGGACTTGGCAACAAGCCCGCCGCAAAAAACAACAAAGCCAACTACAACCAAAACCAAAACAATCCTAAAATTCATTCTCAATCCTTAATTCTAAATTCTTAATTCTTTATCTTCCGTCCCGCAGTCTTTCTGCGTGGAAGCTGTCCAGTTGTTCGATCGCCATTATCTTTCCGATGGTGGTTTCAAAATCGTATTCCACCCGGACGAAGTGCACCTCGTTTTCATTCACATATACATAGCTTGCCCGGTTGTCCTTGTCCCTCGGCTGGCCGACAGAGCCGATATTGATAATTGCTTTCTCGTCATCGATAATCGGATAAACATTGCTCAGCTCATCGGGTAGATAGAAGTCCGGCTCATCAAGAAATACGCCGGGCATATGGGTATGGCCCACAAAGCAGATATGCTCAACCCGCTCGAACAGAAGCCGAACCTTCAGCGGATTGGTGTAAACATCATCGGGAAAAATGTACTCATTAACCGGCCTTCTGGGCGAAGCATGAACAAAATCTATTATCGCTGCGTTTGTTCCCAGTTTTGTTTCGAGCCTCCGCCGCATCGGAAGCTCACCCAGAAAGCCCCAGCGTCTGTTTCGGACCTCTTTTTCTTCTTCTATTTCCAGAACTTCACGGGTCCAGAAACTTGCCTGCTCTGCCGCATAGTTGAAATTTGTCGGCTCATAAAAAGCCGCGTAATCGTGATTGCCCAGAACGCACGATTTTGTCTTCTCTATAATCAGGTCAAGACATTCGCCGGGGTCCGGCCCGTAGCCGATCACGTCGCCCAGACAATAAATCGCCTTTACGCCCCGCTTTTCGACATCAGCCAGAACCGCGGTCAAGGCCTCCAGATTCGAATGTATATCACTTAGAACCGCAAACATACGCCATTTTCAATTGACTATTGACTATTTTCTATTTATTATTTTCAATTATCAATTATCAATAGTCAATAGTCAATTAGAATATGAGACACGAAAAATGATAGATATGACTCTTCTTGAAACTCGCGGGCTGGTAAAGAGGTACTCCGGCAGGGCTGTGGTCAACGAGGTATCCGTTACGATTGGTCGCCACATTATTGTCGGGCTTCTGGGCCGAAACGGTGCCGGCAAAACCACCTCCTTTAGAATGATTATGGGTATGATTACGCCCGACAGCGGTGCGGTGATTTTCCAGGGCCGCGATATTACGAAGCTGCCGATGTACAAACGTGCCCGGCTGGGTATCGGCTATCTTTCACAGGAGCCGAGCATCTTTCAGCGCCTCAGCGTCAGGGACAACCTCTATGCAATTCTGGAAACGATGTCTATCACGAAGGCCGAACGCAACCGCAAAGCCGATATGCTCATTGATAGTTTCGCACTGAGCGAGGTCGCCGACAGCCAGGGCAGGTTCCTGTCCGGCGGTGAGCGGAGGAAACTTGAAATCGCCCGTGCTATGGTAACGGACCCCTCATTGATTCTCTTGGACGAGCCGTTTAGCGGTGTTGACCCTATTGCCGTCGAAGACCTCCAGCGCGAAATCCGCCGACTTGTTGCTTCCGGCGTCAGTATTCTCATTACCGACCATAATGTCGAGAGAACGCTTGAGGTGGTCGACAGGGCGTATATAATCGACCACGGCAAGGTGATAGGGGCCGGCGAGCCGGCAGAAATCGTCCGCAACGAGACCGTCAGAAAACACTACCTCGGCAGTATATTCGAGGGCGACGAATTCGACGACAAATAAGGCGCGAAGCAAAATATGGGATGCGAAAAATGATAGATATCGAAAAATGTCAGATAAAGCATTACCCGGCTGAGGTTTTGGCCAAGGCGGCTTCGCCGGTTGAGAAAATCGACGACAATATCCGTCGGCTCATAGAGAAGATGACCGACATTATGCTGAAGAACAAAGGCATCGGCCTGGCAGCGCCACAGGTGGGCGTGCCGCTGCGGCTCTTTATCATATCGCTCGATGGAAAGAAGGAGACGGTCAAAGCCTATATAAATCCAACCGTTACGCCTGCAGACGAACTTGACCAGGTGGAAGAAGGTTGCCTGTCGGTGCCGGGGGTTTTCACCAAAATCCGAAGATATAAAAAATGCACAGTTACCGCCACCGACCTGGACGGCAATGAATTTACCGAAGAAGCCGAAGGGCTTTTCGCAAGGGCCTTGCAGCACGAATACGACCATATCCAGGGAATGACTATCGCCAACCGTATGGGCCCGACCGCCAAAATCGCACATCGAAGACAGCTCAAAAAACTTATGGAAAAGCACCAAAAAGAAAGAAAATAAGATTACCAGGACGACCAGGATTGACCATCGATTTAGAAACGGTTTATAGTCGACAACAAATCAAAAATAGTAAATTGAAAATAGTAAATTGAGAATAGCATACCTCGGCAGTGGTGAATTCGGCATTGAATGCCTGAATGCTTTGGCCCGGTCGGACCATAGTCTGCGATTTATCGTAACGCAGCCATCGCACCCGGCCGGCAGAGGCAGAAAGCCCAGGCCGACACCGGTAGCCCACTGGGCAAATACCCACTCGACACCTTTTATTGAAACAGGGGACGTAAACGCACCGCAGGTTATCGAGAAGATAGCCCATTATGAGCCGGACTTGATTGTGGTAATTGCATTTGGCCGGAAAGTCGGAAATGAGTTGATAAATCTGCCCCCGTTCTTGCTTTCGCCTGCCCCCGCGTCTCCCGACGCAAGACGGGGCGGCGGGCAAGAAAGCTCGGGGGCTATAAATGTCCACGCCTCTTTGCTTCCGAAATACCGCGGGGCCGCCCCGATAAACCGGGCGATAATCAACGGCGAAAAACAAACCGGTATCAGTATAATCTCCTTAGCTGAAAAAATGGACGCCGGCAGCATCCTCGCCCAGGAAAAAACCGATATACTGGAAAATGAAACGGCCGGCGAATTGCACGACAGATTAGCCCAAATGGCGGCACCTTTGTTGTTGGAGACAATAGACAAAATCGCCGATGGCTCAATTGTTTATACCGAGCAGGACCATTCCAAAGCCACGCTGGCACCAAAATTAAAAAAATCCGACGGTTTTTTGGACTTTAACGACTCAGCCGGCTCTCTGCGAAGAAAAATACTCGGGCTCTGGCCCTGGCCCGGAGCCTCGGCGACCTACGCCTCTAAGAAAACAAACAAATCCATCCGCGTAACCATCGCGATGGCCGAAGTAGTCCAGGCCTCGAACCCAACCGACCTGCCGCCTGGAACGCTCGATGAAAATCTCAATATCATCTGCGGCGAGGATGCTCTCAAGATTACAAAAATCAAGCCAACCGGCTCCCGCCTTATGGACTTCAAAGATTTCGTTAATGGGCAGCGCACCCGCCCAGGCGACTCGTTTATAAAAATAGAGTCATAAAATGACCGGCCGAAGACCAAAAACCGCACGTGAAATTGCAACGGCTGTCTTAAACCGGTTCGACCCGGAACGCAATTACGCCGGCCCAATCCTGAACAAATTACTCCAGAAAACTGAAGAGAAGCAGCGGGCCACCGACCTTGTCTTCGGGACGATAAGAAACCGCACCGCCATTGATATAGCGATAGCTAAATTCGCCGATTGCCCTGTCGAAAGGATACCGTCCGAACTGCTCAATATCATCCGCGTCGCCTCTTTCGAGCTTCTCTATAGCCCTCAGACCGGCGAGCATGCAATCGTCAACGAAGCGGTCGAGAGTGCCAAAGCCGTTGCAGGGGCAAAGCAGACCGGCTTCGTAAATGCTGTCCTGCGGCAAATCACAAGGCACATAACCAATCGCCAGATCCAGTTATCAGAGGCCAACGTCAGGAGGACACTTCCGCAAACGCCTTCGACGGGCTGCGAACTCGACACCGATATTTTGCCGGACCCGGAAGCTTCGCCGGCCGAGTATTTCAGTACCGCCTTTTCGCTGCCCAAATGGCTTGTAACCGATTGGCTCAGCGAATTCGGCGCAGAATTAACCCGGCAAATTTGCTTTGCGAGCAATCGCAGGCCGAGTATTTACATCAGGCCTAACAGGTTAAGAACAACAACACAGGAATTAGCCGAAAGATTTCGCCAGGCAGATATTGACTTTGAAATAGTACCCAATGTCATTCCTGCGCAAGCAGGAATCCAGAAAAGCAGCGATGCTGATGACTCAATGATAAAACTCAAAAGTCCGCGAGCGGTGACGGCACTGCCCGGCTTTGCGGAGGGCTTATTTACCGTCCAGGACATCACAGTGGCGCAAGCGGTACGCCTTCTTCAGCCGCAGCCCGAATGGACAATACTCGACCTCTGCGCTGCACCTGGCGTAAAAACAATGCAGTTAGCTGAGCTGACCGGTGATTCGGCAAAGATTATCGCAACCGATATCGACAGTGACCGACTGGAAAAGGTTAAAGAAAATACCACTCGGCTCGGCATCAACAGTGTTAAAATTGTTGCGTATGAAAATCTGGGAAGAACCGCCACCGAAATTGGTCCTTTCGACGCGGTTCTGCTGGATGTGCCGTGCTCAAATACAGGCGTATTGGCAAAACGTGTCGAGGCACGCTATAGAATAAAGCCGAGGGCAATAAAAGAGCTGACGAAAATACAAAGCGAACTGCTGAAAACCGCAGCGGAAATGTTAAAAAACCAGGGAAAAATCTGTTACAGCACCTGCAGTATTCAAAAGCAAGAAAACAACGAGCTTGTAAAAGATTTCCTGCTTGAAAATAAAAACTTCAAACTTGAATCTGAAAAACTCACTTTACCTTCAGCCGAATCGCCCGACCACGATGGCGGCTACATCGCAATCATCAAACGTCAAGTGTGACTCGGGACCAGTGATACGGACATTGAGATTCGGGCATCGGGCATCAAGTATCGAGCTACTTCCATTTCGGCCCTTCGGTGTCTATTTCAGCGTGCAGTTTGACCAGCGTTTTCTTCATCGCCGCCAGACGCCCCGACACCCATAGCTTTAATGAAATCACGTCGATTCATTTTTCATTGACCATCGAAAATTGACAATTGAGAGATAATAAATAGTCAATAGTAAATAGTCAATGAAAACCTAATCCACAGCTTTTCCACAAAATACACTTACGATGTGCAAAACCTGTTCAAAACAAATTTTTTTTGTGCGCAAAGTCAATGCTGACAGCAACCTCTATCAAGTGGAAAAGAAATTTTCTAAAACAGGGTTGATTTGCTTTGCCGTTGTTCAATAATAGCGATAGTCGATGCCGGATACTCGACCTTCATCGAGTGTCCAGCGTCGAGAATGGAGTGTCGAGGAACGGGTATCGAGTATCAAGGAACGAGAAAGGGAGATTACCAATGCAGGGCACAATCACGGATGAACAAGCCCGCTCGGCGGGAACCGAAGTAAGTGCTATCAACGAAGCTCTTGCCGAGAAGGTTGGGTCGCAAAAGTTTCGGATATGGTTTAAGAATTCAACCAGGCTGACGCTTGCCGGCGGATATTTGAAAGTTGGTGTGCCAAACCTTTTCATAGCAAGCTGGATTGAAAATCATTTTTTAAATGAAATCAGCCAGGCGGTTCAGACGGCTACCGGCAAACCGCCGGAGGCGGTAAAGATTACCTTCACCCTCGACCCAGAGCTTGCCGGACAGCAGCGGCGAACGCAACTGGATTCGCAGGCACAACTGGTGGAGCGGGCCCAGAACCGACTGCACAGCAGGAGGACCAAAATATCCGGCCTGGCCGGACCTTCAAAGAAAAAACTGAAACTAAATCTGGATACATTTGTTGTCGGCCCGTCAAATGAACTGGCCTACAACGCCGCCAAAGCGGTCGTCAATCAACAGCAAAGCCCTTTCAATCCGCTGTTTATTCACGGAGGATACGGGGTCGGCAAAACACATCTGCTGCAAGGGATATGCAATGCAGTGTGCAAGAGCCGGCCTCAAACTGATTGGTCGTATCTGTCAGCGGAAGATTTTGCCAATCAGTTCGTGCTGGCCTTGAAGACAAAAAAGCTGGAGGCTTTTCGCCGTCGAATGCGACAAACGGATTTGTTGGCCATCGACGACATTCACTTCTTGGCCAGCAAGCCCTCGACCCAGGAGGAATTCCTGCATACTTTCAATACCATCGACCTGGCAGGCAAACAGGTCATCCTGGCTTCCGACGCACATCCGAAAATGATAGGACAACTCTCCGAGAAGCTGGTTAACCGGTTCGTTTCGGGAATGGTCGTCAAGATTGAGAACCCTGATTTCCAGACACGCTGCCAAATCTGCAAACAGTACGCAAGGCAATTGACAATCGAAAATTGTCGATTGAAAATTGGAGGGTCCCGCTTTTCAAGTCGTCACAAAACGGGGACCCAAACAGACATCTGCGAAAGTGTAATAAGATACATTGCCGAAAATCTGCGGACCAACGTGCGCGAGCTGGAAGGCGCCCTGCTGAAATTAGTTGCATACTCGGCACTGCAAAACGAGAAAATCAACCTGGATATGGCCAAAGCCGTCCTGGCTGAACATCTGGCCAGAACAGACCCGATTGTGCACATATCAGATATCGAGTCAGTCGTCGCCACCTATTTCGGCTTAACGCCGGCCAACATACACTCGTCCAAGAAAAACAGAACGGTGGCCCTGGCCCGGCATTTCAGTATGTATCTCACCAGAAAGCACACCAAGATGTCGTCCTCGGAGGTAGGCAGATTTATGGGCAATAAAAATCACGCCACCGTACTTCTGGCCTGCAAAAAGATAGAAGGGCTCTTGCAGAAAGATGCGGAACTGTACTGGCAGGGCCCCGCCGGCAACAAGGTCTCCAAAGCCAGGACCGTACTTAACCACCTCGAAGAGAGTATCTCCGGCTAATCCACGGCTCGTGGTTCGTCACTCGGGTCACGAGTCACGGGCCACGACTTTCATTTTGCACTTTGGTATTGCAGCTAAAAACCTTTGGCCATAGCGCTTCTGGACTATGCGCGAGTCTAAAATAACCACGATGCCGGTATCGGTCTTGCTGCGAATCAGTCGGCCGAAGCCCTGCTTGAACTTGATAATCGCCGACGGCAATTGATAGTCAAAAAAAGGATTGCCCCCCTGCTGTTTTATCTGCTCTAATCTACCGGCAAGCAGCGGCTTATCAGGGACAGCAAACGGCAGACGAACAATAATAACATTGCTAAGCGCTGCGCCGGGCACATCGACCCCCTGCCAGAAACTGTCCGTCCCGAACAAAACACTATTGTCCCCGGCCTTAAAGTGCTTCAAAAGCACAGTCCTGTCGATACCTGCCCCCTGCTGCAGCAGCTCAATATCATTTTCCGCCAGCCAGTCAGAGAGCTTTTCAGCAATTTTCTCAAGCATCCCGTAGCTGGTAAAAAGCACAAACGCCCGCCCTTTAGTTTGCAATATGTATTTTTTCACCTTCTCGGCCGCAGCTTCGATAAAAGCCGATTCGTTCGGGTTCGGCAGGTCCTTTTCGATATAAATCGTAACCTGCTTCTGGTAATCGAACGGCGAGCCGAGGCGCAGAGCGCCAAAATCATCAAGACCGATTCGGCCGGTAAAGAAAGCAAAGCCGCTTCTCTCTGTCCCCGAGCCGCTGCTCAAAGTTGCGCTTGTCAGTATCACCGATTCATATTTGTCGAACAAACACCTTTTCACATCAGGCCCGACATTCACCGCCGCACTTCTCAAACGAACGGTTGCCCTTCTGCCACCGTCTATCTCAACCCAGTAAACGTAATCCGCCTGCTTCTGTGTCAAGAACCAATTCAAATCCTGCGCCAGCGCCGCGCATCGCTCGACGAACCGCATAATCTCAAACTTTTCATCAACATCTTTCGTCTGCTTTGCCAGCTTAGCGAGTTCCAATCCTAAACTTTTTAGATGGCCTCCGATTCTGTCGTCAACAAAATTCACATAACATCTGCCGTTGGTCTCGTCCTTCGTTTTTTCATACCAGCCCCGAACCTGCCTAAAGAAAACCCTCGCCTCTCCGGTTATTCGGCCGACCATATCAATCGCCCTCTCCGCGTTTGCGGCCGAACCTATATAAGTTAGAAGCCCCTTATGCGTCCGCGGATTGAAAAGGCCGTCAAGCAGAAACTTGACCCTGTGATTGCTGATATTTATTCCGAAATGGTCTTCGGCCACGTGCTCGATATTCTGTGCCTCATCGATTATCACATAGCGATAATCCGGCAGTACCGACGCTCCCTCCTCTTTCAGAGCAAGGTCGCTGAACATCAGTGCGTGGTTGGCCACAATAATATCGGCGCTCTCGAGGCGCCGCCTGGCCCGCCGGTAGAAGCAGCCGCGAAAATGCGGACACTTCCTGCCCCGGCAGTTGCCGTGCTCGCTCTTGACCGCGTCCCAGACATTACTCTTTGGCACAAATGGGATGTCACTCAGCGAGCCGTCTTTCGTTTGACTGGCCCAGTTACTTATCACCGCAAGCTGCGAACCGGACTCATCGAACAGTAATCTTTGCTTTCGCAGCGTAAATTCAAGCCGGCGTTTGCACAGGTAATTACCTCTGCCCTTCGCCAGAACCGCCGTGAATCCCGGCGAAGCCGGGCAGGATCGAGACCGGCCAGTGGCCGGGGGCATACAGTCGGCTAAAAACGGAATGTCCTTATTCGTTAGCTGCTCCTGCAGCGTGATGGTAAACGTGCTGATTAAGACCTTGCCTGTCCCGTTAGAATTCTTCGCTTTTTGTCTCCTGCCGGACTCTGTAGAATTTCTAACGGGGCCGGCCCCTTGCCAGACTAAGTCTATCGCCGGGACAAGGTATGCGAAGCTCTTGCCGACGCCAGTGCCGGCCTCGACGACCAGATGCCGACCGTCCGCGAATGCCTTCTGAATCGCGCAGGCCATTTGCACCTGTTGGGGGCGTTTCTCAAAGCCGGCAAACGATTGCGAAATGACCCCGCCCGGCCCAAAAACCTGTTCTATATCTAAACCTGTATTTTGCTTTATCATCGCAAGAACATATTATCCAATATTGCTCGCCGCTGTGCGACAAAATTCCACTTTTACGTCCCTCAAGCAGAACGGTTAACTCATCTAATCATATCATACTTGCCGACTGTTTAGCCCCCAAATTTATTTTGGGGGTTGTTTAGGTACAAACCGGTAAGATAGGTTACAGATTATGCTAAGAACATGGGTAACAGTAGGCAGTTATAATGGCCTTCGAAAGGAGGCTAATTATGCCCTGGAAAGAGACCTGTGTTATGGAGCAAAGAGTAAAATTCATAATGGATGCCCTTGATGGCACTTACAATATGACCGAATTATGTGATTATTACAATATCAGCAGAAAGACAGGCTACAAATGGCTGGATCGCTACGGCAGAGGCGGTATAGATGCTTTGCGTAATCGTTCAAGGGCGCCGCTTAGTCATCCGCGCCAGATGTCACATCAAGTTAAAGAGGCGATTCTTTCTATCAAGAAGCGTTTCTCGAAGTGGGGCGCGCCTAAAATTCGGGCCAGACTTCAACGGATTCATTCGAGCTGGTCCAGCTATCCGGCAATATCAACTATAGGATTATTTTTACACCGGCAGGGTCTTACTTGTACTCGCAAACGCCGTCGCAAAGCCACACCGACCGAGTTACCTTTAACAAGCGGTCGTTACTGCAACCAGGTGTGGTGCGCTGACTTTAAGGGACATTTCAAAACTTCCGACGGCAGTCGCTGCAATCCTTTGACTATCAGCGACCATGCCAGCCGTTATCTTTTATGTTGCCGACATGTTAAGCAAATGAGCTATGAGTTGGTTAAAATGCGTTTTGAGCGTGTCTTTCGCCAGTACGGCCTTCCAGAGGTGATTCGTACCGACAACGGTACACCTTTCGCATCGCGTGGCCTTGGCGGCTTGAGCAGATTATCTTACTGGTGGATTCGTCTTGGTATCTATCCCGAGCGTATAGAGCCTGGCCATCCCGAACAGAACGGCAGACATGAACGAATGCACAAGACATTAAAAGATCATACGGCAAAACCACCAGCTAAAAATATTGCCGGACAACAAAAACGTTTCAATGCTTTTCGTAACGAGTATAACAACCATCGTCCTCATGAAGCATTAGAGATGCGTACTCCATCGGATTGTTACAGCGGCTCAAAAAGAGTTTTCCCGTCATGTCTGCCGCAAGTAAATTACCCTGATCATATGCAAGTCAGACGGGTTAGAGATCATGGTGATATCCAATATCTTGGCAAACGATTATTTACAACCGAAAGCCTGGGCGGTGAATATGTTGGTATTGAGCAGACCGATGAAGATATAAGTTTATTGTGGTATTGTGATTATTTACTGGGCCGGATAGACCACAAAAAATGGTGGATAGCCCCTGTGAAAAGCCAGCCGCTTATCTGTGCAGCTGCACAGATAAGCGATTATAAACCCTTAAAAGTGTTACCTATGTCGTCGGCATAGAGTGTTACCTATGTACCAGTTGACACATTAGCCGTCGCCGGTACGGCAACGCAATATGTAATGCGAATCGTCATTGCGAGCGAGGCTCAGCTGAGCGCGGCAATCTCAACCCTTCTGTCATTCCTGCGCAAGCAGGAATCTAAATCTTTAATAAACAGCGTTAATCCGTGTAAATCCGTGTCTAAAAAATATATATTCTCCATTTTTCTTTGAACCATAGCCCTAATATGTTATAATAATCCTACATTCGTCTTTTCCACTCTTTTCTAAGGAGAAACAAAATGAAAAGACAAACAATCCTTCAATTGGCAATCCTTGCAGCCTTGGTTCTTACCATTAATCCGGCTTTCGCCGGACGAATCATCTACGTCGATGACGATGTCACCGGTGTAAAAGACGGCTCATCCTGGGCCAATGCTTACAAATACCTGCAAGACGCCTTGGCCGCCGCCTATAGCGGCGATGAAATCCGCGTCGCCCAGGGCATTTACAAGCCCGACCAGGGTACGAACCAAACTCCCGGCGACCGAACAGCCACATTCCAACTCAAAAACGGCGTAACTATTAAAGGCGGCTTCGCCGGCTTTGGTGAACCAGACCCCAATGTCCGCGATTTTGAGTTCTACGAAACTATTCTGAGCGGAGACCTTGACGGCAACGATGTTGAGGTAAATGATCCTTTTGATTTACTGACTGAACCCACGAGGGGCGAGAACAGCTACCATGTGGTTACAGGCAGCGAGACCGACGCGACGGCCGTGCTCGATAGTTTCACCATCACAGCGGGTAACGCGGATGGACCATACCCATACGGCTGGCGCGGTGGCGGCATGTTTAGTGAGTCTGGCAGTCCTACACTGACTCAATGCACATTCAGCGGCAACTCGTCTGGCTACGGCGGCGGTGGGATGTATAACGACGAGAGCAGTCCGACGCTGGTTAATTGTACATTCAGCAATAATTCGGCAGATGACTACGGCGGGGGGATGTATAACAAGAACTCCAGCAGTCCGACGCTGACTAATTGTACCTTCAGCAATAATTTGACAGATTTCGATGGAGGGGGGATGTATAATGAGGATTACTGTAACCCTACGTTGACTAATTGCATGGTTAGTGGCAACTCGGCAGTTTCCGGTGGAGGGATGTATAACAAGAACTCCAGCAGTCCGACGCTGACTAATTGTACCTTCAACGAGAACCTAGCCTTATCGCGGTCTCCGTTTCAGTCGAAAGGTGGAGGAATGTATAACTACAAAAGCAATCCGAACTTGATCAATTGCAACTTCAATAGGAATTCGTCACATCGAAATGGCGGCGGGATGTTTAACTGTGGCTACAGCGGACCAACATTTACCAACTGTATTTTTAATGGCAATTCGTCAGATTACCAGGGCGGGGGAATTTATATCACTTTCAGCAGTCCAACACTGACTAATTGTACTTTTAGTGACAATTCGGCGGATTACCAGGGTGGGGGGATATTTATTGAAAGAGACTGTTATCTGAGGTTGACTAACTGCATCATGTGGCAAGATACACCGCAGGAAGTTTATGATCATTTTATTAATACTCTGGATATAACTTACAGCAACATCCAAGACGGTTGGCTTGGTTTAGGCAATAATATTGATGTCGATCCTTGTTTTGTCGATGCCGGTATTGGTGATTATCATCTTCAGGAAGGTTCACCTTGCATAAACACAGGCGACCCGAATTACATAGCCGAACCGAACGAGACGGATTTAGATGGCAGGCCGCGCATAATCGGCGGTCGAATCGATATGGGTGCGTATGAATTCCAGCGCGGGCCGCGCGATTTATATGTCGATGCCGACGCCGCTGGTGCAAACAACGGCTCATCCTGGGCCGACGCCTTCAACTACTTGCAGGATGCCTTAACTGCTGCCTCACGCGGCGACGAGATCTGGGTGGCGCAGGGCATTTACAAGCCCGACCAGGGAACCGGAATCACGCCCGGCGACCGGGAAGACACATTCCAGCTCATAAACGGCGTAACTCTCAAAGGCGGCTATGCTGGCTTTGGCGAACCCGACCCCAACGCCCGCAACATCGAACTCTACGAAACCATCCTCAGCGGCGACCTAAACGGTGACGATATTGAGATTGCCGGTCATATAAACCTCCTTGATGAGCCCACCCGAAGCGAGAACAGCTACAGAGTTGTTACCGCTAATGGAAACGACAGATTGACGGCCCTCGATGGTTTCATAATCACTGCCGGCAATGCTAATGGTATTCATTCAATGCACTACGGCGGAGGGATGAATATCAACAACGCCTATGTACAAGTGACCCATTGTACATTCACGACAAATTCGGCCAGATTGGGCGGCGGGATATTCACCAGTCGGGGCTCACCTACTATCAGGAACAATACAATCAGGGGGAACTTGGCTGAAGCCGGAGGAGCTATTAAGTGTTCCGGGGCGCCGAATATCACGCACAATATTATTGCAGACAATAATGCAATAGATGGCGCCGGTATATGGGTATATGAAGAAGGCATAATAGCAAATAACATCATCACGAAAAATACGGCAACCAGAAGCGGGGGTGGTATATTCTTAATCGAGGACAGCACACCAATGATCATTAACAATGTAATCAGTGAAAACTGGGCCGAGCAGAAGGGTGGCGGAATTGGCACTGAAGGAAATGACCTATTCACTCTCATTGGAAACCTGATCGTCGGCAATGGAACTGCTGGCAAAGGTGGTGGTATCCATCTGGATGTGGGGGGGGGTAAAACTCACAAATAATACGATTTTCGGAAACAAAGCAGAAACCGGCGGCGGAATGTATGGCGGTGGAACGCTGACCAACTGCATCATCTGGGCTAACACACCTGACCAGGTAGTCAACTGTTCGCAACCGACCTATAGCTGCATCCAGGATTGGCCCATTGGCGGAGTCGGCAACATAGACGCCGATCCGTGCTTTGTTGAGCTCGGGTATTGGGATGCGAACGGTATTTGGATTGACGGCGATTATCATCTGCTGCCGGATTCGCCCTGTATTGACGCCGGTGACCCGAATTATGTGGCTGAACCCAATGAGACGGATTTAGATGGCAGGCCGCGTATAATCAGCGGGCGAATTGATATGGGAGCTTACGAATACAGTCCTCCAATACCAGCCGAGGTTAAGATTGTCCCCCGTACCATCAACCTAACAAGCAGGGGCAAATGGATTACCTGCTATATCTGGCTTCCCGAAGAATATAACGTCACTGACATAGATCCCAACAGCGTTCTTCTTGAGGGTGAAATTAAACCTGAAGAGTTCTCAGTCGACCAACAAAAGCAAGTCGCCGTGCTCAGGTTCAGCCGCGAAGAGGTTCAGCCCATTCTTGAGGTAGGCGATATCGACCTGACTATCATCGGCCAATTGACGGACGGAACAGCATTCGATGCCACAGATACAATCAAAGTAATAGACAAAGCAGGTAAAAACTAACTTGCAGGACAGATGTCAGAAGTCAGAGGTCGGGAAAAGATAAGTCCTCGGTCATCTGTCTTCTGTCCTCTGTTTTCTGTGTTCTGTTATCTCGCTGTCAATGGCCTCTTTAAGCGCAGCGACCGCCCGCCCCCACCGCTTTGCTTCGCTTTGCGAAGCAGTGGGGGGCAGCTTTTCATAAGCAGCATCGATCGCTTCTTTAGCACGTTCGAGCCGGTCCATCTGGAAATAAACATAGCCTAACAAAAACTGCAGCTCAGGCGCATCGCTTATCTGGAGCCATCGCTCAACATCGGCTATCCTGCTTTCGAGCTTGTCCCTGTCACCTACCATAGCCACAAGGTCAATCTTAAACCTTGCGTACTCAGGGAAAATCTCCAGAGCCCTGGAAAGAAACAGGGCACTGCTCATATATCCGCCGGCTGCAAATAACGCATGGCTCCTGCCGGCGTATGCAAGCGGGTCGTCCGGCTTGTAAATCGACGCCAGAGTGAAAGAGTCCGCAGCGCGATAGTACCTGCCCTGTTTTAGATACATCTCGCCGGCCCTCATGTGCTGATTGAACTTATCGTCTGAGAAGGAAGCAAAAGTCTTGTGCGGACCCAGAATCCCTTTAGCTTTGGCGGATACATCAACGTCGGACAATTCATCCAGCGGAGAACTTTCCTGCGTTCCTATTTTTTGAAATTTCGGAATTCCCAATTTCAAAAGTTCGAGCTCCTCGGCGCCCGGCTTCTTTTCGCCACCGGCGGCTTCTTCGGCCTGTTTCGCAGCCCGTCCGTCACGGACGGATTCGAGAGTTTTTTGTAACTCATCAATCCGCCGCTTCATCTGCTCGTAAACATCAGGCTGGGCTCCCTCTTCGCTGGCCTGCCCCGTTAGAAATCTTGCCTTTTTGTACTCTGTTGTCCCTTGTGGAATTTCTAACGGGACCTGCTCCTTTGGCCTCTGCAGTTTAAGAGGCTGCAATACATCTGCGCTGCGCTCAAGCTTAGTAAGCGGCCGCAAAGAGTCATCACGGATAACCAGGCTTTGCTTCAACTGGGGCGCCCTGTGTCTTAGCTGCTTCAGGTCCTGCTGCAATCGTTCCATCTGGGCCAGGTTTTGCTCATCCGCTATCCTTTTGGCTTGTGCGTATGTGGCGACTCCATCTAAAATCAGTTGCTCCAACTGCTGTGGAGTAAACCGTCTCGGCCGGAATCTGAGACTCGATACCGCAGTGTCTCGTCCGGACAAAACCTGCTGCTTCCCCAATTTAATCGCCGAGCTGACTCCCGGAGCAAATCCGTCCGGGGCACGCCCGCCAATCCTTGTGGTTGCCGGCCTGAAGACGCCGGGGCGGCCGGGCCTTGTAGTGGTTACCGTCCCCGATGGTGAATAATATGGTGTGTATCTGCCGGTAAACGTGCCGAAATCTCCCGACCCCGCTGAGCGTCTCAAAAAAGAATCAAGCGACGACGAGCCAATCGCCGCTCCAAAATCTGTGGTCGCCCGATACGGCACAACGCCGCGAAAGTGCCTGCCGCCGGCAACATTGCCGGTAATTGTGAGGTTACCGCTTCTATCAATCGGGTTAGGACTGCGAACCAGGCCGCTGCGGGCACTGCTGGGCGGAACCCGCCCTGAACCAACGGGATTGCCAATCACGGGATTCCTAATCGCCCAGCCGGTCCCCGAAAAGAAGGTAAGGAATACCACTGCCACGATAAATAACAATCGAGCTTTCATAACATTAAATACTCCATACTCCCACAGGTATGTTCACAATTAAAAATATTTTATCTTACACAATCTTATATTTCGGCTTTTCAGCCCAATTCAGTTTAGTCGCCAAAGTGTCCCATCGAGTTCGCAGCGGATTATTCACAATCAGAAAATCGCTGCTTTCCCTCTCGACCCTCACCACATCATCTATCGACAGCCTGCACGAAACCTGACCGTCGATCGAAACGGTCGTGCCTTCATTGACGCGTACGCCAGAAACCTCCACCCTACTATCGGCATTGATAACGATTGGCCGAAAGCTCAGCGAATGAGGACAAATCGGCGTAATAACCATTGCCTCCATCTTGGGCGACAGTATAGGCCCCCCCGCCGCGAGATTATAAGCGGTTGATCCTGTCGGAGTGGAAATTACAAGGCCGTCGCTTACACAGCCGGCGATGGGCTGACCATCCACCGACATCTTCAGCTCAATCGTTCTAAAGGGCGGCCCGGCGGTGATAAAAACATCATTGATAGCTGCCGAGCGGAATTTTTCCCGGCCATTATGGAAAACTTTACAGCCCAGCATCATCCGTTTCTCTGTCGGTGCCGTACCTTTCGTTAAACGAGGAAAAAATTCCTTGAGTTCACCGACGCTGAATTCCGCCAGGAAACCGAGCTTGCCGAGGTTAACGCCTATCACCGGGACACTGCTCTGACTCAAATGCCTTGCAGCCGAAATAATGCTCCCATCGCCGCCGAAAACAATCGCAAAATCGCATTTTTTCAAAATCTCGGCTGTACAATTCTCAATACGGTAGCTTTCTATTATCTCGGCCTTGCCCCGGGCAAAGTCGGTAAATTCCTTAATTGCCTCAGCGACGTGCTGCTTCTTCGGGTCGCCGAAAACCACTAATCTTGGCAAACTGCTTTTTGCCATCTTATCGCCTCAAACAATCAAATTCTCAGTCTTAATGTATTAATTATCGACTATATCGCACCAACAATCAACTAAAATCTACACCTCAACTTTAGCCCGTTAGAAGTAAACGCCGAAGGCGTTTGTCAACTTTCTAACCGGGCCTCAATCGCAAATCGTCAATTGGAAATAGTAAATCTAAAATCCCCTTGCCTTCTTACTCTCTGGATGCTAATATTACCATAAATCTGGCTATAAAAAAGGCTATGGGGAAACACCCAAATGGCTAACGTACCGCCAAGAGTTGCAGAACTTATCGAAACGTTTGACCGCAAAATCGACGCCCACCGCGGCTGCCTAATAAAATAAAGACTTAATAACTACAAGGGTATTATGGAAAAAACAGACTTCCTAAAACAAATGCAACGATACGTAGCAAACATTGCTATATCCGGCTCGACACTACGAAATCAAGGTGCAGCCGGAGTAACAGATACTGCCAGAAAGTATCTGGCAAAACTTGATCTGGGCGTTTTAAAGAAAATCGATAATTCCGAGTATCCCGACCAATTAGATGAATGGACTGAGGAACTGATCCAAGAGCTTCCAAAGAGAGCCAAGAATTGGGGTACTGCCCGAAAGGCTATAAATGTATTTTTGGTCCAAGCGTTTTTGAACAAGTATCTGGCAAACAAGTATGGTCTGGCACGCTTTGGGAATGTTTTAGAAACACCGCTTGATTCGCAGGCTGCTTCCGAGTTGCGAAAACATGCCCGTCGGGAGGAGGTAAAATTACCAAGATGGCGCGGCATAAGAGGGCTTAAGCCAGAGACCAGTTCGCACTACCAAGAATTTGCCAGTGAAGTTGCGAAAAAGAAAAAGATTGCACGAGCTTGCCTGGATATGATTCTTTGGCGAGCCGGCCAATAACATGATTGGTTGACGTATTGTTACGGTATATCGCCATGAAATACAAAAAGGGAATGGTTGTAAGACATAAACTCGCAACTGATTGGGGCCATGGCAAGATTATTAAGGCTTCGCACCGATTACTCATTGTAGAATTCTGTAATGCTGGCATGAGAGAATTAGACCCAAGAATCGCACCACTCGAGTTCGTTAATGACGCATCATCCAATATCCCAACAACCTACCCTGCTGATCCCAATAGAAGCGCTAATGCCAGTGTAGAATTTTTCGCAAAACCAGGATGGACTAAAACATTTCAAGATTTGCAAAAGAAACCGCCCCCTAATGAATCTGGTGTTTATGGTTGGTACTTTAATGAAATCCCCTCTTATGTACCGTATAAAGAATGTGCTTACACTCGGCCAAGATTAATGTCGAGTAAGTGGAGATTGCTTTATATTGGAAAGGGAAATAGCTTAAAAAGGCGAATTTTAGGTTTCCACTTCAACGGCGATGCTGATGTATCTACACTTCGCCTGTCACTTGGATGTTTACTTATAAAGCGTTACAAACTTTGTCTTTACAAAAAAGACAGTAAAACTGAGGGAAAGTACGATTACACTTTTGGTGACAAAGGCGAAGAAGAGATTTCTAATTGGATGAAGAAAAATGCAAGAGTAACATGGGTAGCAAGCCCTAACTATGGAACCTTGGAAGAAAAGGTGATACATACGTATGTCTTGCCTTTGAATATCAAAGAAAATCCAAACCTATTTGTACCATTAAAAACCCTCAGAAGTAGACTTAAAGATTGTGCTGTCCCGAGAGGCTCGAAAAAACCACGTAAAGCCATTAATAAAGCATATGATGAATTTAAAAAAGCATGTAAAAAAAGATAGCTGTTTTGACGAAAAAGGCCACACCCACGACGCCTGGCCAATAAAATGAAAAGAAGGAGCAAAAATGGCAAATTCAAAAAAAAGTATCGTCGGTGACTTAATAGATTTTCGTGGTTTGGTTTACAGTCCCGTTAATGAGAGTGGTGTTGTTTTTTTATTTGGAAAAGTTATAGAAGACCTAAATATGTACATCGAAGAGATTAAGACCGGGTTTCCCGATTGTGTTGGTAGGCGGTTCATTGGTAAGGGGTGGGAGCGCGTAGGTATTGAATTTGAATACAAAAGTTCCAACTTCAAGGCTCATGGCCATAACTCGGATGGTTGTGATATGATAGTATGTTGGGAGCATGACTGGCCGGACTGCCCAATCGAAGTGATAGAACTTAAGGAGATCATTAAATCACTGCCAAACAAGCCCGTAAAAAGGCCGGATACTACATCAGGATCAGGCTCTGATATTATTGAACCAGAAATTACTATTGAAGGGCGTCTCGAAAAATATCCACCAAAAATCAAAGAATTGTTTTATCTTCTGGATCAGGAGATTAAATCTATATCTGATGACATCTGGCGAAAAGTAGGAACAACACTTGTGTCTTATTATTCACCCCAGAGGACTTTCATATACGTTGCTTTTCAAAAACAAGCCTTGAAGCTGACCGTCTTTACCAGAGGACAGCAAATCGATGGTGTAAAGAAAGTTGATTACGAAAAGGCTGGTGCGAAATGGGGAAGGATATACTTGCGTAAGTCAAGTGATATGCAAGGTATCATGGCAGCGATAAACCGATCCTATGAACTAATCCGCGAGGCTATAAAGAAGAATGAAAACACAGGTTGGTATGCCAAGTTGGAAGATGAAATTGAAAATGATGCAACAGATGTGTCATAGGTGAGTATAGAGTGTCCCACGGCGGCCGGCCAATAAAAAACCAAAGTCGAAACTTCGCCCGAAGGGCCCTCCACAATTTTGCATTTTACATTTTAATCTTTAATTTTCCCTCCGCCCCTGTCGGCTGGCCAATAAAATAGCCCCGATGCCATCAACACCTTGCCAAATCAAAATCTGACTTAATCCTGTTATCCCGTCTACAAAATCCTCCGCGAAATCTGCGAAATCTGCGTCTAATTTTTTCTTTATGTCTTCGTGCCTTCGTGCCTTCGTGGTTAAATTTAATAATCTCTGCGTTCTCTGTGGCTTACCAATTTTCAATCAAATCTGCAGGTAGCTGGCAGCAAAAATCGAAAAATTGAAAATTTTTTTATCTCCTTTTCTCACAACCTCTTATCTCTGTCAATCCCGTCAAAAACACCCCAAATTTCGACTCAAACGTGCATGTTCGCCCAATAGTAGAGAGACAGTACAATTTGAAATTTGAGATTTGAAATTCACGTCGCCAATGAACAACGAACCACGAACTACGAACTACAAGCTACGCTATCCGCTCTACGCTATACGCTCTACGCTATCCGCTCTACGCTATCCGCTCTACGCTATCCGCTCTACGCTATACGCTCTACGCTGTACGCTATTTTCTTCCACGCAATACGCAATACTCAATACGCTTCACGAAATTGTCCTCTACATCTGTAGAGAACGCTCTACAAATCACCCCTTTTTATGCAAAACAAAGCCAATTTGCTGGATGCTCAAATGAACGTAACTTCTTTTATAACAAAGTATTACAGAAAAAACGACGCTTTCGCAGTCCAAAAAAACAAAGCCAATTCAAACCCAATCAAACCCAATCCCCCAGCGCGATACGCAATACGCAATACGAGATACGAGATACAAACCCAATCAAACCCAATTTCAAAGGCAAAAAAAATGCTGCTGCGTATGACTATTAATGGACCAATTCTTTACGTTTTTAGCATCTTTTTTGCCGTCTTCACTATTTTATCGGCATTTACCCCGGCCTCCATAAGCTGGGCACTGCGTGAATCGTGCTTTATAAATCTCCTCGGTGCAGCAAGCACTGCTATCGGTCTTGTAATCGGCCTCCGAGCAGGGGTTGCCGCAGCCAATTCGAGTACAGCCGAGCCAAACCCGCAGGCGCCGGCGTGGTCCTCGACCGTTATTAGAGCTTTGCCCTCCTCCAGCAGAGAAACAATTTTTTTATCAACAGGAGCTGCGAAGCGGGCATTAATCACATCAACCTCAATGCCTTCTTTAGCCAGCAACTCAGCCGCTTCCAACGCCTCTGTCAAGACGCTGCCGTAGCTAACAATCGCAATAGCTGAATCTTTTCGTTTTTTAACAGCCACGCTTTTGCCCAACCTGAACGGTTTAGCACAAGCCCGACAGACATATGCCGGGACAAAGTCCTGTGACGGAACAAGGTCTTTGGGATACCTTATAACGACCGGGCCATCCTGGCCCAGAGCAAATTCCAGAGCCAACTTCATTTCAACCTCATTTGCAGGTGCGGTCAGCACCATATTTGGCAGCATTCGCAAAAATCCAATATCCATTAGACCGTGATGTGTCGGGCCGTCCGAGCCGACAACCCCGGCCCTGTCGATGCAAAAAACAACCGGCAAATTCTGCAAGGCGACCTCCTGGCATATCTGGTCAAAGCTGCGCTGCAGAAAGGTCGAGTAGATACAGACGACCGGCTTTAAGCCGCTCCCGGCCAGCCCGGCTGCAATATCCACCGCCGCACTTTCGGCAATACCGACATCGTAGAATCTGTCAGCGAACTTTTTGCGAAATTCGACCAGCCCCGTGCCGTCGCACATCGCCGAGGTTATGGCAACAATCCTGCTGTCCTTTTCCGCCAGCTCTGTCAGATGCTCGCCGAATACATTAGTGAAACTGCGTCTGCCCGGCACCGAGGCGGACTCAACAGTGTCACCATTTATTTTGAACGGGCCTGTCGAATGAAATTTGCTTGCCCCGTTAGAAGCGGGATAGATGGGCTCTGTTCTGGTAAGGCCGGGGTCTCTAACGGGGCTGGGGCGTGAACCAGCCGGCCTAAAACCATTTCCCTTTCTCGTGAAAACGTGCAGAATTGCAGGATGCTCCAGTTCGGCCAGCGCCTCGAACAATTGTATCAGTGCCCCAACGTCGTGGCCGTCAACGGGGCCAAAGTATGGGATATCCAAACTTTCAAACATCTGACTGGCCGGAAAGACCATACGAATACTTTTCTTAATCCTCTCAATCGCTTCCTCAACACTTTTGCCGATAACGGGCATATGCTCCAGGATGTTACGCGTGGTCCTGCGCAAATCCTCATAGGTCTGGCTCAGGCGGACCTTTGAGAAGTATTTTGCCATTGCTCCGACAGTTGCGTCTATTGCCATCGAGTTGTCATTGAGCACGATTAGTAATTGCCGTCTAACTAATCCGAGATTATTGAGCGCCTCGAAAGAGGTGCCGTTAACGATACTGGCATCTCCGACAACCGCCACGATTTTATTCGTATTGGGTATTGCGGATTGCGTATTGCGTTTCCGGTCCTTATTTCGTAATTTTTCATTTTTAATTTTTAATTCTTCACCTATTGCCATCCCGATTGCGGTTGCTATTGCGGTGCCGGCGTGGCCGACGACGAACCGGTCATATACGCTCTCAGCGGGGTTGGGAAAACCGCTTATCCCGCCGGGGAGGCGAAGGCGCTCGAACTTATCTTTCCTTCCGGTAATAATTTTATGCACATAGCATTGATGGCCGACATCCCAGAGCAGTTCGTCTTCTTTGAAATCGAAGACATAGTGCATCGCCAGCGTCAATTCCACTACGCCGAGATTGCTGGCGAGATGGCCGCCGGTTTTGCTGACCGTGCTGAGGATAAACCGGCGTATTTCGTCGGCCAGAATCTTTAGCTCCGGCACTGATAGCTTTTTCACGTCTGCGGGACTGTCCACCCCGTTTAGAAAGCTGCGTTTTTCGTGTGGGATTTCCGCCATATTTACCGTGCCTTTTTAATCAAGTTTCTAACGGGGTGTATTCACCAAAAATTCTCGCAATTACCTTATACGAACAATTTCAATCAAAAGTGCAGGCATTTTTAGTTTTTAGTTTTGAGTGCTTAGTTTTGAGTTGGAGGAAAATCAATCAAATCTGCAGCACCCTAAAAGCAAAAATCAGAATTTTCAAAATTTTTTTTAGTCGTTTTATGATAACAAGTTATCTGCGAAAGTGCCACGTTTAATATGCTTTTTTTTGACTCAAACGTGCAGGTTGGGCCAATTATAGGGGGGCAGACCCCTCCGCTGCGCGGTGCTGCGCACCGCTCCGGTCGGGATGACAGTGGTGTGGGTAATTCGGGTTCGATGCAGAATGAGAACATATTGGTCGGCTATTTTTTCCAGTGCCTGGCGTGCAAAGCGAGCTTTATTCGCACGGTGCCGCAAAATTGTGCGGTGGGGCACGGAGGTGAGATTTTCCTCAAAGACCCCCGTCAGCGGACAACCGGCCAAAGCAGCGGAGTTGTCAGGCCGAAATCGATTGCCGATAAGCGGGAGTTCGTCGGCTTCGTCAGATGTCCTGATTGCTTATCAAAGAATGTCCGATTGGCGGAGATTGGGGATAAAAAATGAGGAGGAAGGTTTTGGGCTAATACCCTTAACGCAGGGCAAATTCGCGATTGTAGATGCCGAAGATTACGACCGGCTGTCGCAATCTAAATGGTGTGCGGCGAAAGACGGAGAGACGTTTTACGCGCACCGAGGCAGCAATGGGACAACGGTTTCAATGCATCGGGAGATTATGCGAGCGCCGAAAGGCGTGGTTTGCGACCACAAGAACCATAACGGGCTTGATAACCGCAAGAGCAATCTTCGGCTTTGTACGAGCGCACAGAATCAGTACAATAAGAAGGCCAAAAAGGGCTGCGCATCGAGATACAAATGCGTGGTTTTAAGAAGGGATTGTAAAAGATGGCGTGCGCAAATTGGTTATCATCGCAAGCGAATACATATTGGTGACTTTGATAACCAGATGGAGGCGGCGATGGCATACGACGATAAAGCGGCCGAACTCTTCGGAGAATTCGCATACCTGAACTTCCCGGAAAGAATAGAGCTAAAAAAATGGATAAAAAAGATTGTATGGGCCGCGTGATGGGACGTTTGCCAGTCGGCGACTTAGATAAAAACATAATTTTTTCGTTATAAGATGAGTACCTACAAGAGATTAGAGTAAAAAGGCGAAAAAATTTAATCTAACTTGACTTTTCCTCCCGATATGTTATCATATATGATAACAAAAGGAAAATGGTATGATAAAGGAGGTAAAAATGAGCGGTAAGGATGAGAGTTTTGGGAGCTATTTAAAGGAGCTCCGACTGAAGGCGGGATTCGGTTTGAGGCGGTTCGCCAATTTGATTGAGATGAAGGCCTCTAATTTGTGCGACATAGAGCATAACCGGCGTCCAATGCCTAAGGAGTATCTGGAACCAGTTACCGAGGCCTTAGGTCTTGAAAAAGGCAGTTCTGATTGGGAAAAATTCTTTGAATTAGCGTGCAAGAGCGATGAACTCCCAGCGGATGTGGAGAGAATCGCCCGGCGACGATTCGTACCAGCCCTGCTTCGCACCATTGACAATGTGCAATTGTCAGATGATGATGTTAGACGACTAATTGACGATATCCAAGGAGGGAAAATCCCAGCAAATAAATCCAGCTAATCACCTTCGTACTTATGATATACCAGAATTGGAGAGAATTGCTCACGAGGAGCTGAGAAAACTCCACGATATTACCATTCCGGTTGACATTGAAACAATTGTCGAAAAATTCCATAACATTGAAATTGATGTCCAGCGTGGCTTAAAAGATAATTATTACACCTGGGGTATGGTTGGTCCTGATCTTGATAAGAAAAAATTTGTTATATTGATAGATGACCAACTGCTGGACCTTGATCATCTATACAAAATATATCGAATAACCGTTGCTGAGGAGCTTGCACACGTATTGCTACATGGAAACGCTATTGAAAAAGTAAGAAATATTCAAGACTTTAAAGCACTCCAAAATCATCCAAATTGGCACGAGCATGACAGAAACGCCAAATGGCTGGCTGCTGCCCTTTTGATGCCCCCAGGATATATCTTGGATGATAGCCGCAAACTCTACAAACAACTGGTATCTACAGCAGGTTTCGGCGATCCGAAAGGGGTCAAAAAATATATCAGAAATCTACTTGCAGACAAATATCATGTCTCGGTTTCGGCCATGGAATATCGTCTCAAAAATTGGCCAATAAATGTGGTGGAAAAAATCGACCAAGCCATGCAGAACAGATTGGATTTCCTAGACTAAGCAGTAATCCTCTTGGCGTATGCAGGAATTCTTCATTCCTTAAATGCAAAAATACAGACAGCGAATAATCAATTATTTTGTTCTTTGCAGTAATGCGATGGCGAGTTGGCGGAGGGTGTCGGCTTTTGTGCCGAACGGGGCCAAGAGCGCTACCGCCTCATCGGCGAGTTTCCTGGCCAACTGCTTTGACTTTTCGATTCCCACTATTGCGGGGTAAGTTATCTTGCCGGCCTTAGCGTCTTTGCCGGCGGTCTTGCCCAACTGCTTACTCGAAGCACACACATCAAGAATATCGTCGGCTATCTGGAAACCCAATCCAATCTTCAGGCCATATTCACAAAGGCAGTTAAATTGACTGTCATTTGCTCCGCCGCAGATAGCTCCGCAGGCAGCGGCGCATCGGAACATCTTTGCGGTCTTGTTGGTGTGTATAATTCGCAGGTCCTGCTCGGTTGCTTGCGCACTTTTTAGAGGAGCTTTCAGGTCAGCCATCTGGCCTGCAATCATACCGGCTGGCCCGGCGGCTGAAGCCAATTGGGCAACTAACCTTACCGCCACGGCCGGCTCATCAATCTCTTTTGCCAGAATCTCAAACGCAAGTGTCAAAAGGGCATCGCCGGCCAGGATAGCCGTTGCCTCATCGAAGGCCTTGTGGCAGGTCGGCTGACCACGTCGAAAGTCATCGTCATCCATCGCCGGCAAATCGTCGTGCACAAGCGAATAGGTATGCACCATCTCGACCGCCGCCGCTGCAATTTCGGCATTGTGGTTTATTTCCGCCCCAGTCGGACTGACAAGCTCGCAGCACCAGAGGACCAACGCCGAACGCACTCGCTTGCCCGGCGCCTCGATAACATATATCAGCGCCTCTCTCAAATCACCGCTTATCGGCTGCTGAGTCAAAAGGAACCGCAGCGTATTATTGACAAAGGTTGCCTTCTTGCTTAATAGAGTATTGAAGTTCATTGACTACTTACTACTGACTATTTACTATTGATAATTAGAAAAGACATTTTACCCGATAATAAAAGAAAATAGTAAATAGTAAATAGAAAATTGGAAATGGTTCTAATTCTTGGCGTTACCGCATCGGGCAAAGGGCGATTGGTCTTTGGTCTGGCCAAAAGCTTAGGTGCTGAAATAATCAGCATCGACTCAATGAAGGTCTATCGGCGAATGGACATCGGCACCGCCAAGCCGCCCAAAGAGGCCCGCGCGCAGCTTCAATATCATTTAATTGACGTAGTCGAGCCGAGCGAATCCTTCAGCGTCGGCACTTTTCTCGATTTAGCTTACGACGCAATGGAGAAGATAAAGCGCCGCAATAAGCCGGTCATCGCGGTCGGCGGAACCGCTCTGTACATAAAGGCCCTGCTCTATGGCCTCTTCGAAGGACCAGGAAGCAATGAGCAAATACGCGCTGAATTGCGACTACGAGCAGAAGCCGAGGGGCTGGAACAACTCTACCACCAATTAGAAACAATTGACCCGACAGCCGCCGAGCGCATCAACCCCAACGACTCGAAACGTATAATCCGTGCCTTAGAGGTTTATAAACTTACCGGCAAACCCATATCAAGTCTCCAGAAGCAATGGGATACGATAGACGAGGGACGAGGGACGATAGACGATATACGATGTACGAAGCACAACTGGGCTATAATCGGACTGCGAATGGAAAAAACCGACGCCAACAGCCGGATAAACAAAAGGGCAAAAAAGATGATTGCCGCCGGGCTTGTCGATGAGGTCAAATCCCTGCTGGCTGAAGACAAACCTTTAAGCAGGCAGGCCCGATGTGCGATCGGCTACGCAGAAATAATCGACCACCTCAAAGGAAAAAATAGTCTGGAGGAGGCCATCGAACTGATTAAGAAGAACACCCGCCGATTGGCCAAGAACCAACGGACCTGGTTCAAAACGTTTAAGAACGTCAATTGGCTCGACATCGACGCCGAAGAACCAGCCGAAAAAATACTCAACCGCACGAAAACATTGTTGAGCGATATCGAATAAGCATCTGTGACCAAGCCAGTGGCGTGAAATAGAAGGGTTTCCATTTTGTAATAGTTGCAAAATGGGAACCTGGTTGCTTACACGATTTGCAACTGGCGCTGTGCCTGCAGGATCGCAGCGGCATCGCCCAGAACAAGCTGCTTTATCAAACTGGCCGGAACCAGCGTGATTCCCATGCTGAAGATTTTCTCCTCAACCATCGAAGCGATTGTCCTGGCCGTTTGCAGAGAAACGCTATGCTTGGTCACCAAATCGTCGACTATTCTGGACTTGTCCCACCGGCACCTGCCGGCCAATCCCTCGGCGTTGCAGAGCAGCTCGGCATCGGCCAGTTCCTGAATATCAATCAAAGACACCTCAACTCGGGAGCGCTTAAGCTTGCGTTCGAAATGGTGCTCACTCAGCGCAATTGCGGCTTCTTCATAGCTCGTAGCCGTCAGAACCACCTTAATTATGGAAAAGATCTCGCTGCTAACTACGGCACGGCGGTTTTTTTTGCGATAAAGAAAATATGTCACCACCTCCGCAAGCTGTTCTGCGACGCCTATATCCGACTGACCGACTCTGCCAAGAGCGTTGCTGATGGCGCCTATGACTTTTGTGTGCAGGTATTCTTCGACACTGCCGTCTGCTTTTATGACTTTAAGCTGCATTTTTATCTCCTCCCTTTTGCCTCCTTGCAAATTCAACAACCACTATGCCTCCTCAGTCACTGTGAGTCGACGAACGCTTACTCTTGCGGCCCGTTGAAAAACGTCGGCTGCCCAATATGGTCGGCTTCCTGAATAACGTGACTTACTTCTTCAATCAATTCTCCCGCATCCTTAAAATCACGATAGACACTGGCAAAACGAATATACGCAACCTTATCGACCCGGCGAAGATGCTCCATTACGCTTTCGCCGATAAAGGCTGACGAAACCTCCTTGTCGAAGTTCCGGAATATACTCTCTTCGACCTTGTCAGCTATTTGCCGAATCTGCTCTGCCGAGACAGGCCTCTTGTAACAAGCCTTCTGCAAACCACCAATGATTTTGTCCCTGTCATAAGGAATGCGGGATTTGTCTTTTTTGACCACGTAGAGCTTAAAGCTTTCACCTATCTTTTCATAGGTTGTAAACCGTCTTTTGCACGCCATGCATTGACGTCGGCGTCTGATTACTCTGCCGACATCGCTTGAACGCGAATCAACAACCCTATCCCGGTCCTCCTTGCAAAAAGGACATCTCACAAGCCAAGCCCACCTCAAAAATTCACGAAAAACTATTTACAACTCGTCAAGACAACACTATATCTGGCCGGTCTGCATATTCTAAGACCAATATATAGTATGTCAAAAGAAATTTACAGAAAGCTGTTAATTGGCCTGATTCTCAAGCTGTTAAATTTTATTATGGTCGCTCCCAATCTACGGCTGGATAAGGACTAACGAAAAAAGCTTAAAAAAACTCACAGCTCTTTTCGTCGGTGATTTTTTTGTAAAAAAAAGCCCCTGCGCACAGGGCGCAGAGGCCCAACTCGGAAAGAAACTTATATGTCCCCCCTCCGTCGATACATCGGGGCTATACTCAAAGCCTTCACAAAGCGAAAGCGCTGCTTTCAATCCTGCCTGGATGCTACCGCCGAATTGTCCCCCCCCAGAGCAGGATTACTAAATTGGGCTAATGATCTCACTCAATAGACGGGTGCGCTTAGGACAAACAAAGCTAAGCCGACCTCGTCTGCTTTATGTTTTGCCCAACCTTAATTAAAGTCTAACACATAAATCGCAAAGGGGCAAATTAAGACGCCTACTTTTTTGCTTTTTATAAGAGACCGATAAAAGCGTCGCGATGCTCGATACTCGATGCTCGCGAAGATGATGAGTAGTTAATTAAAGAGTATCGAGAATTCAAAATTTCAAGTTTTGGTTTTGTGCTTCTCGTTTTCCGCTTTTTCGCGGTCGGTTTATATTTCTTCGATTTTGGCTTTAGGTTTTAACCGGTCTACAAACTCGTCAATAGCTTTTCCCCGCATCTGCTCCTTAAGTGCGTTCACTATGTGGCCTCTAACTTCCTTGAGGCCGGGCACCACCGGCGGCTTCCTGTCATACAGCCGGGCTATATGAAATCCAAAGCGGGTGCGAAAAACATCGCTTATTTCCCCCACATTCAAATTAAAAACCGTGTCCTCAAACTCCTCCACCATTTGCCCCCTTGTAATATAGCTCAGGTCACCTCCGTTTTCAGGACAGTCGGAATACTTTTGGGCCAATGTTTCAAAAACTGCGCCGTTTTTCAACCCATCCTGCGCTTTTTTTATCACATCATAGGCGGCGGCTTCATCCGTCTGCCAGCTTACGTGTTTTACTATATGGCCCACTCTGACCTGCTCGGCAGATTTTAATTGCTCTTTATTTTCCTCATAGAATTTCAGGACGGCTTCCTGCGACGGCTCAGGTAGGTCTTTGCAAACATTCTGCAACATCCACTCAACCTTCATTTGCAGCTCAATCTCTTCTTTTGTTTTTTCTTCATTCTCAGCATTAAGCTCTTCGGGCAACTGGCGACCTTCATATCGTTTTTTCAATTCCACTAAAACGGCATCGATTTGGGCTTGCGGTATCCGGTCGCTGTTCTTTTTCGCTTCCTGATCGATTAAGATCCTTTCGATGACATTCTCCTTAGACCAATCAAGCAGTTGAGCCTCTCGCTCTTTGGGGTCCATATCCTTAAACGTTTGTTCGTAATTTGGCCTTAAGCGCTCAGCTTCCTGCTGTATTACAGAATCTTCAATTTTTTCGCCATTAACAACCAAAGTCATATCTCGTACCTCGAAATTTTGGATTTCGTATCACGCATCACGCTTACCGGGCTTTGCATAGCAGTCGGGGTCCTGTGCCAGCTTTTCTCTGGCTTCGGCTGTCATCATCTCAAAAGCCGGGTGAGTGCTATGCCAGGCCCGCTCGGTAAATGGGCTATTGCGCATTTTTTCCACTTCGCCGGCGGCCTCTGCAAAGTAGCTGCCGTAGATATGCAGCGAATCGCTTATATCAACATACCTGCCCACTTTCACCGGCTGATTTAGTTTCTGGGAAATTCGGTCGGCAATAATCCTTTGAAGGTCGGTGAGGGCATAGACATTCATAAACCACGCTTTGTAAAGGTCTCTGCTGCGCCAGTGGGTATTCATATTAAGTGCCAGTTGTCCTGCTTGGTTGGCCACCAACCGGCACCACAGTCTCTGAAGGCAGGGCGGGTCATCCGTCTGTGGGTCAGCGGTCGGCATCCAGGTTATGGCTTGAGCTCTGCGGCTGTGCCCGGCCTGCGAGAGGTAATCGATAATATACTGAATCTGGTCGACCTTCTTGAAGGGCTTTGGCGCATCAGCGCGGCGTATATTTTCCACCGGACAGTATGCAAATAACCGTTCGTGATATGTGTAGGTCCATTTGCCCGCGGCAGGGTCAATCCAGTGGTCGTGAATGCCGCTGACTACCTCCAGTCGATACGACTCCAACTCCTCGGGCCCGCCCGGAAAGTTCTTGTGAATCCTCGGCTCATTGAAAGGGTCGGTGACGGTAACAATAACAGTTGCGTCTTTGCTCGGCGGGTCTTCGGGTTTATCATACTGAGTTTTGACCTCCAAGCCCTTATCCCACACAGCCAAAACAGCTTTCTCCCACGCTTCGGGCAGGCAATCAGCGGTTATCACAATTACAGGGATATTGGCAACCGATGCGGTGGCGCTCATTTATAACATTCCTCTACGAATCTGTCTGGATTTGTTTTTATTTTAGGTTCCCAAGGTCAATTTCTTCATCAGTAATCTTGTATCTTTCGCGGTAACGCTCGGGTATGTCGGCAAGCATTCTCTTTGCTTTAAAGGCATATTCGCTACCCGGATACTTCTGGATTATCTGGCGGCAACAATCGACCATAGTCTTATACCTTGGACCCGGCAGCCTGCCTATTTTACGAAACTGCACAGCGGTTTCGAAAAGCTTCTCTGCGTCAATGCTTTCTATCTCAGAAAGCTCTCTGAATTGCGGCTTCGGTGGCTGAACCGGCTTGGGCTGCTCAACTATCTGGTTCTGGTTGCTCGGCTGCACCGTGGCGTTTGTCTCAGGCGGTTCTTTAAACTGCGGGTCGGCCCGTAATCTCTTATCATCTTCCTCCACCTGGTCCCAAAAGGTTTTCGGCTCGGGTTCCGGCTCAGTTTCAGATGACAAAACATTTACGAGAATAATCAGGCCTACAACTACAACCCCCAGCCCTGCAATTTTCAGCCAGAATGTATTCATAATTACCCCCAACCCTTTTTAATATTGATTATTGATTATTGATTATTTATAATCCATTTTACCGTTTAGTTTTCTTTTTTCAATAGTAAATAGTCAATAGCAAATAGTCAATTTCAAATGTTCACAGGGCTTATAGAGGCAATTTGCACGGTAAAGGCGGTTCGCCAAAGCAGGGGGGGGCTTTTGCTGACCATAGACCTGAGCAAACCGGCTAATGAGAGCAAAATCGGCGATAGTATAGCCATAAACGGCGTGTGTCTGACCGTCGCCAAGCTGGATGGCGGCCTTGCAACATTTGACATCAGCGGCGAGACACTCACAAAGTCGAATCTGGGCAGATTAAAACCCTCATCACCGGTAAACGTCGAGCTGGCTGTGAAGGCCACCGGTCGATTCGGCGGACATATCGTCCAGGGGCATATCGACGGGGCAGCAACGATTAAAGCAATCAATAAGCAAGGTCAATTCGCCGATATAAAATTTGCAGCCAGTGAAGAGCTGCTCGACCAAATGGTAGTCAAAGGTTCGGTCGCCGTTGACGGAATAAGTTTGACGATAGCGAGTATGAATGAAAACAGCTTTAGCGTCGCGATAATACCTGGGACGCTAAAAAAAACGACGCTGGGCACGGCAAAAATCGGCGATGCGGTAAATATCGAAACTGATATAATCGTAAAGACAATAAAAAAGCAGCTCGAAAAGATTCTGGCACAAGAACAACCGTTAACGGTAGAGAAATTAAGAGAACTGGGCTTTTGAATTTGTATCTCGTGAATCGTGAAGCGTGAATCGAATTACGAATGACGAGCCACAAATCGCAAAATACACAATACGAGATGCGATATACACGATACGAAAATATGAACAAAAGTAGCGGCAATAATTCGATAGCTGAGCAAATGGTGATAGGCGTAACGATGGGCGATGCCTCTGGTATCGGCCCGGAGGTTGTTGTAAAGGCGCTGGCAGACCCGAATATACGCCGAGCCGCAAAATTTATTGTTTTCGGTATGAACGAACAGCTTTGTTACGCCGCCGATAAAGTCGAGATTGAGCCATTCTGGGGCCGGCATCAACACGAAAAAATCAGCAGAGATTACCCGCATAAAGTTGTTGTAGCCGATTACGACGAATATTCCGTTCCGCCCTGGATTAGAGGCCCCAGCAGGGTTGCCGGCGAGACATCAATAAGGTTTTGCCTCGATGCCATTGACGCCGCCCGGGCCGGCATAATCGATGCGGTAGTAACAGCCCCAATTAGTAAAACCAGCTGGAAGCTGGCCGGTGCAGGGTGGCCTGGCCATACGGAGATGTTCGCAGGGCGTTGCAAATCCCCGCGAAAGGCGATGATGCTTGTGGCCGGTCCGTTAAAAGTGGCTCTGGCGACAATCCACGAAGCGCTGTTCGAGGTGCGGCACAAGTTCACAATCGGCTGCGTCTTCGAGCCGATAGATTTATTAAATGACGCATTAAAAGAATACTTCGGCGTGGAGAATCCTAAGATTGGCGTTGCGGCACTGAATCCGCACGCCAGTGAAGACGGCCAATTCGGCGATGAAGAACGGCGGATAATATCGCCCGCGATTTTATTAGCACAGGAACAAGGTATAAACTGCCTCGGCCCATTCAGCGCCGATACGCTCTTTTTGCGGGCTGCCGGGGGCGAATTTGACGCCGTCGTCGCAATGTATCACGACCAGGGTATGATTCCTGTAAAACTGCTCGATTTCGAGAAGGCGGTTAATATCACTATCGGCATACCAATAATACGAACATCACCTGCTCACGGAACAGCCTTCGATATCGCAGAGCGAAACCTTGCCAACCCAGCCGGTATGAAATCAGCCATAACCACTGCAATCCAAATTGCGACAACGAAACGTGAAGCGCATCTCGTGAAGCGTGAAGCGTGAAGCGGAATACGCGATATGCAATTATGCAGACTAAGCAGCAAATCCAACAGTTACTTGCATCGGTAGGCATCTCTCCAAACAAACGGCTCGGTCAGCATTTCCTCATCGACCTGAATCTGATGGAGAAGCTCGTAGATTCTGCGAATATCCACAATAACGATATTGTGCTGGAGGTGGGCTGCGGCACAGGTTCTTTGACTGAGGCGCTGGCCCAGCGTGCCGGTAAGGTCATCGCGGTCGAGGTTGATGGGACGCTGGCCAAAATTGCAAAAAGACAACTGGCAAAAGCCGAAAACGTCGAGGTCATCAACACCGACATCCTCGAGAACAAAAATACTATCAGCGGCACCGTCACAGGCGCAATCGAGCCGGCCCGTGAAAAACACCCCGGCCGGCTCCTGCTGGTGGCAAATCTGCCTTACAATTTAGCTTCCCCTGTAATGCTGAATCTGATTACAGGCCCGACAACAGCAGACAGTATGTACGTCACGGTCCAAAAGGAAGTGGCCGAGCGAATGACGGCTGCTTCCGGCGGCAAAGATTACGGCATATTGAGCATCCTGCTGAGCGCAACGGGCGATGTAAAAACGATAAGGGTTTTGAGGCCGACGGTCTTCTGGCCCCGGCCGCAGGTCGATTCTGCAATGGTCAGCTTTGTCCGCAAGAAAGAGAAAGTAAGCCGGATTCAGAATATGGTAGTCTTCAGCGAGGTCGTAAATCTCTTTATGCGACACCGCCGAAAAATGCTTAAGGGCTGCACAAGACTCGCGGCCGGAAAGCTCGCGGAAATTCACAGTTGGCCTAAAATCTTCGAGCAATGCTGCATCGACCCGCACCAGCGCCCCGAACAGCTCTTGCCGGAAGATTATATTGCGATTGCGAACCTGTGTTACGAACACCTAACGGCAAGGTAAATTACTGCCATTTTGGCCACATTATGCACAAGAACGGCGGAGAGTAAAGGCTGCGGTTTTCCGATAAGTCGCAAGCAGGAATCCAGTCTCTCAGCGGTTGGGTGGCAGCCTCAAGCATAGCTTGGGGATGGCTCCGCCCGACTGTCTAAAAACTTATTCCAGGTAGCTAATTAGACGACTTCTGCTTCTTGGCGGTCAATCGAACCGCGATATATGGAATGAGAAAGCCCACAAACACAAGTATCTTGAGCAATCCCATCCCACAGTAATTCATTACATCGAACTCGTGCAGGGTTATGTCAAACATCGCGTTGTGAAAATCATACATCCACCCACCTGCGGCTAAGAACAACACAAACCAAACCAGCAGCAGCACAAAGCCATATATGAAACATCTCAGCAGCACACCTTCAATAAAGCGTGTATCCATTTGTCTAAACCTCCACTATTGACCACAAAATGCCTCTGACTCACTAAACACACCTTTGTATCATAGCATTGGCAGGACAAGTTTCAACCGAAATTTCCCTATGAAAATCGCTGCCATCTCATTATCTTTTCGCACCTTCCCTCCGTCCTCCGCCATCCGTCCTACCGTTTCGCCGTCCTACTGGCCAAATGTCCAAAATGACCGGAAATGGCCTTTATCAGTATTAAAACCGAGGTTTTGGCACCTCGACTTGACTTTTCAGCAAATCGGCCTATATTTATGTAGTCAGTCTTTAGGCATATGAGGCGGTTGGGTCCCAATTTTAACATCCGGCAGTAGAGAAATACTAACCTTTACTATGATAACCGATTTGCGGTAGCAAGTATGTCAGGCGCGTTTGACAATAGTATAGTTAATCAGGTTCAGCAGGCCAACGACATCGTTGACGTGATAAGCGAGCACGTGAATCTGAAGAAAAAGGGCCGCGAAATGGTCGGCTTATGTCCCTTCCACGACGACCATCGCCCGAGTATGTACGTCAACACCGTCAAGCAGATATTCAAGTGTTTTGCCTGTGGTGCCGGCGGGGATGTCTTCAAGTTTCTTCAGATGCGCGAAAATCTGACTTTTCCGCAGGCAATAGAAAGATTGGCCGACCGCGCCGGAATAAAGCTGAAAAAACTCAAAACTCAAAGCTCAAAACTCAAAACTACTGATGTTGACCCCAATAAGCTGGCTAAGGTCAATGCCTGGGCCGCTGACTACTTCCAGAAAAATCTCGCTGACGAACAAAAGGGTAAAGCAACCCGTAATTATATTGCGGAAAGACAAATAACGCCGGAAAGCACGAAAAAATGGCGCCTTGGCCTTGCTGTTGACTCCCGCGATGATTTAATTAAAGCGGCGAAAGCCAGAGGTATTCCACCGAAGCTGCTGACTCAGGCCGGCCTGGTTGTAAACCAGGGCGGCGGCAGCTTGGCCGATAAATTTGTGAATCGCTTGATGTTCCCTATTACTGATGTGACCGGCAGGGTAATTGGCTTCGGTGGTCGAACGCTGGATGAAGCGGGCGCTAAATACATAAATTCGCCGACAACGGTTCTATTTGACAAAAGCAATTCACTATACGGCCTGGAGCAGGCTCGCCATCAGATTGTCTCATCAGCAACAGCAATTATTGTCGAGGGTTATACCGACTGCATAATGGCGCATCAGTTCGGATGCAGCAATGTCGTTGCGACGTTAGGCACCAGTTTTACGCCCGGCCATGGGCGTATCTTGCGGCGGTATGCAAAAAAAGTAGTTTTAATTTTCGATAGTGACACCGCAGGTATCGAAGCTGCCAACAGGGCGCTGGATGTCTGCCTGTCGCAGCGCATAGATATCAAGCTTGCTTCGGTGCCGGAAGGTAAAGACCCGTGTGGTTTTCTTTTAACCGCCGGCAAAGAGCGATTCGAACAATTGGCCGACGAGGCCGTCGATGTCTTCCAGTTCAAATGGAACCGGCTTATGGAAAGTTTCGGCAGAGACGATACTCTTGCCGGCAAAAAGCTGGCGATTGAAGAGTTTTTACAAACAATAGCCACGAGTTTATGGGCAGGCAAGCTGCCGGCCATTGACAGAGGGTTGATAGTCAACCGGCTTTCGAAGATTATCGGCGCAGACCCAAAAGAGATAAATGCCGAACTATCCAGAAGAATTTCAAGGGCGGCAAAGACCGCAAGCTATCCCGATACAATCGGCGCAGAAAACCGGAAAGTGCAAAGTATAGATTTCGGCCAGGGACTCTTTGCCGTAGCTCAACGGGAGGTCCTCGAAGTATTGTTAAATGAGCCGAAGCTGTTTGAGATAGTAAAGCAAAGAGTTTCAGCAGAGGCCTTCGATGTACCGATATTGAGGCAAATTGCAGATATACTGTTTCAAACGCTGAGTACAGATATTAATGCTTCGCTCGCAGAAATACTGGCCAGAGCAGAATCCGTAGAGGCGGGCAGTGTTATTGTCCGGTTGGCGCAGGGCGGAGAAGAAAAAGGCAATTTCCAATCTCGCTTGGCCGGGGCCCTAAATGCAATGCAGCGAATACAGGGACGGAGAAGAAAAAACGAGGTCAAAGCAATAGAAGACCAAACCCGGTTTCTGCAGCGTTTCTCTGAAAGTACCGTAAAGGAAGATCCCCATAACGTGGGAATGGTCTGATAATCGATAGTTGATAATTGTCTGTTGAAAATTGAAAAAAGTTGACTGAAGAGTAATAGAAAATTGTGAAATACTAAATGGCAAGGCTCATACTCAATAGTAAATAGTCAATAGAAAATAGTAAATTATGTAAGGGTGCCAATCGTGGCAAAAAAAGGAATAAAGGCAGACAAACCGGATACCACCGATAAAGGCGGGGGCGATGCCCGCTCCCCGGCGACCGCCAAAATCAAAGACGCTGAGCAGCAGATAAAAGCGCTTATCGAAAAGGGCGGGAAAAAAGGATTTCTCACATACGAAGAGATGAACGCGGAGTTGCCCGAGGAGGCCGTTAGTCCCGCACGCCTCGATAGCCTCTTGGCGACGCTCGATGAAATGGGAATCAATCTGCTTGATGAAGCTGATGTCCAAAAGCAGGCAGAAGAGGAATTTGAACCATCCGAAGAGCCCGAACTACCCTTGGATGCGGAAGGAGCCGCCAGAGAACGGCAGCTCAAAGAGGACGAGATGCTCGAAAAACAGTTGGCGGGCGCCGAAGTCGCTCGAAGGATTGACGATCCTATCAGGATGTATTTGACCCAGATGGGACAGATTCCACTGCTGACAAGAGAGTCGGAAATCGCACTGGCTCGAAAAATTGAGATTACAAGAATGGGTTTTAGAAGAAAATTGCTGGAATGCGATTATTGCGCAAGAAACTCCCTGGATTTACTCCAGCAGGTGCAAGAGGGCTCGCTGTCGTTTGATAGAACTATTAAGACTTCACCTGCCGAAAACCTCGTAAAAGCCGTAATAAGGAAACGGCTGCCGATGAACTGCAATACCGTAGACAAACTGCTCAAAATCAACCAGAATCTGTTTAAGAAAACTCTCAAGAATCAAGGCGAGAAGCTCGACAAAGCGGGATTAAAGCGAATACACAGAAACAAACGGAAAATCGCAACGCTGCTCGAAGAGCTTAGCCTGCGAATATCGAAATTGCAGCCGATGGGAAAGAAGCTACACGGTATCAGTCAAAAAATGCACCAGTTAGAGCAGATTCTCGCAGAAGGGGTCAATAGGGATATAACCAGTGATGATATTGAGGCAATAAAGCAGGAATTGGCCGGGCTTCAAGAATTGGTGAACGAAACTCCAAAACAGCTCGATAAGAGACTGCGCGCAATGGATAGTGTCTTTGCGCAATATGAGCAAACCAAGCGGGAGCTCTCAAGTGCAAACCTCAGGTTGGTGGTTTCAATTGCCAAGAAATATCGCAACCGCGGCCTGAGCTTTCTGGATTTAATCCAGGAGGGCAATACCGGCCTGATGAGGGCGGTGGATAAATATGAGTACCGCAGGGGATATAAATTCAGCACCTATGCCACGTGGTGGATTCGGCAGGCAATTACCCGTGCGATTGCCGACCATGCCCGAACGATTCGCATTCCGGTGCATATGATAGAGACGATGAGCCGGCTGCGAATGGCCAGCAAAACTCTGCTTCAGAAATTAGGCAGAGAGCCGACAGTTGAGGAAATCGCCAAAGAGGCCGAGATGAGCATAGAGGAGACGCGGAGGGTTCTGAAGATTTCCAAGCATCCAATCAGTCTTGACAGGCCGATAGGCGAAAGCGAAGACAGCTACTTCGGCGATTTTATCGAGGATGACAACATCGATTCGCCGGTGGCCTCGGCTGCTCAGGAAATGCTCAAGGAGAGAATCGATATAGTCCTGAAAACGCTTTCATATCGCGAACGCGAGATTGTCAAGCTGCGATTCGGAATCGGCGACGGCTACACCTATACGCTGGAGGAGGTCGGCAGAATCTTCAAAGTCACCCGCGAGCGGGTCAGGCAGGTTGAGGCAAAGGCGATAAGGAAACTGCAGCATCCCGTCCGTTCCCGCAAGCTCGAAGGGTTTTTAGACCATAAGACGGCGTGATTAGTGATTGGTTAATGGTGAGTAGTGAGTGGATAGTATACAGCGGATAGCCCGTGCCCCGTGCCACGAGCGACAAGCGACGAGATTGTTTGGTGGGGATTGCGGGTTTTTGAGGCAAATCAAAAGTTAAAAATCAAAGTTTAAAACTACAGTGTAAAGTTTAAAATGAGATTGCCGTGTCCTGCTTTGCAGGCCTCGCAATGACGAGAGGGAATATCGAATATCGAACAAGGAACTTCGAAGTAGGAAGTGGGGTGCTGCGTGCGGCGGGGGGCGGAGGACCCCATTAGAGAGTGGAGAGGAGGCCTCTAACGGGGCGTGGCGGGATTTAAAATTAATGCTTGACTCTTTCGAGCGGAGCAAATAATATAACAGCAGGTAACTATTGAACGGCAGTAGTACCGGCAAGAGTTTTCTTAAAAGAAAGGGAATGAACACAATGAATATTTATGTAGGAAATTTGCCTCATAAGGCAACCGAGGATGAGGTTCGTCAGGCTTTTGCAGAATTTGGGCAGGTCACAGAGGTTCGTCTAATAATGGATAAGTTCAGCGGCGAATCAAGAGGATTCGGATTCGTAGAAATGCCCTCTAAAGCTGAAGCAGAAAAAGCTATCGAAGAAATGAACGACAAGGAGTTTATGGGACGAACTTTGAATGTGAACGAAGCCCGGCCGAAGGTCGATCGTGGTGGTGGAGGAAGACGGGGAGATTTCGGCGGTGGCGGCGGCCGCGGCGGTGGCGGTGGCCGCGGCGGCGGCGGTGGCCGTGGCGGAGGTCGCTACTAACGAGCAGTACTGCTGAAAGATTGGGGGTAAGTGCGAAAATAAGAGGGGCCCCGCATCAAGGCGGAGCCCCTTGGTTTTGTCAACGTGTTGCTTTGGATTAGGCAGGGGTTACGTTGGTCGCACACGGGCCTTTTTTGCCCTCTCCGACCTCGAACTCAACTTTCTGGCCTTCATCAAGACTGGCGTAGCCGGTCGTCTTGATTTCCGAGTGATGAACGAACAAATCGTCGCCGCCGTCCTCGGGGGTGATAAATCCAAAGCCTTTATTCCCGTTAAACCATTTTACTGTACCTGTACTCACTATAGTGCTCCTTTGGCCTTCTAAACGGCCATAAAATCTGTCCCTCGCATTTTTTTCAAGAGAATATTCCTGAGAGACGTGAGAATATACCCGACTGATATTTATAATACCAGGAGAACTAACCGGACGTCAATAAAAAAATAAAAAAATAAAAAAATAATCATAACGCCAGGTTGCGGCTTACGGATTAGTTAATTGGAAGAACCCGCCCAATAAATTCGGGGCTAAGCGTTATGTTGGGAAGAGGATTTTGAGGTGTTTTCTGAATTCTTTGAGTTGGGGAGCGGGAGTATGAGGCGGGGCTTGTCGCTCGTGACCCGTGGGCCGTATAGAGAAATGAGAACTCCGGCCGGAGACCGGGGCTAAATAAAAAACCCCCAAAAGAGGATTTCTGGGGGTTAGGCGCGAAGTTTCTTAGCGTTTAGTCCGAAGTGAAGATTTTAGTCGTCATAATAATAGTCGTCATAATAGTCATCATAATAGTCATCTTCGAATTCAGAGTAGTAACCGGAGGTGTCCTGGTCTTGCTGCTGGGACTGTGCCGGGGTGAGCTTAGGAGCAATTACAACAGCAGCGACAAGCAAAGCAGCGATAACAATGAGACATTTGAGCCAGGTTGCCAGCTTAACATTGAGCCAGGTCCGTTGGAGCCGTTCCTGCTGGAAGAAGGACTTTTCTTCAGGCTGTGGGCATGTGCCCGGCTGGGTTTGATCTTCGTACGGCTGTGCCCGATTTTCTGAGTTTTCAGGTTCCATAATTAACCCCCATAATTAGATAAAAATAGGTTTTTTGACGTTTTAGAGACTAAATAAAACATAAGAAATGAAAATTTGAATGCCAAATCATTTTTTTTATGGGGCAGAAAAGCAGCTTTCGAAGGGCCGGCCAGGGGAAATGAATATCGAATATCCGGGCTTGGCCATCCCACTTGGGAGAACAAGGAATATCGAATGTCGAAGGTTCTGATAGCTATGTTAGTGGTTCTTAGGATTTTTCCGGCTGGTTTGGCGATATTTGGCTCAAAGCTGCCTGGAAACCTCTGAGTAATCCGGCACTGACAAGCCGCGCATTACGGTTTTTTAATCTATTTTTTTATTGACGCTGGTGATTCTTTCTGGTACAAGGAAAAATCCGTCGAGGATATTCTTGCGTCTCTCAGGAATATTCTCTTAAAGAATGTGAGAGACAGAGAATTAATTTACGGCTGCTTGAAAGGCCAAAGGAGCACAGTAGTGAGTACAGGTACAGTAAAATGGTTTAGTGGAAAAAAAGGCTTTGGATTTATCACGCCCGATGACGGCGGCGATGATTTGTTTGTCCACCACTCGGAAATCAAGACGACCGGCTACGCCAGTCTTGATGAAGGGCAGAAGGTTGAGTACGAGGTCGGGCAAGGCAAAAAAGGCCGGCCGTGTGCGACCAACGTAGTCCCAAGCTAATGCAACCCAAGATGACGCCTAAGAAGAGGCTCCGCCCGGCGGCGGAGCCTTTTTATTTTAATCCTTAAGCCGGCTGATAATTACACTTAGCCAGCTATCTTGGCTATTTCAGCGGCTCATAGAATCTTTCCGGTCTTTGGCCAAGCGTATTGGTCAGTGTGCCGAGTTTTTCGATTGTGCATTCGATGGTGTCGCCGGGCTGTAAGAATTTGCCAGTGGCCATAGCGACGCCGGCTGGTGTGCCGGTAGCTATAACGTCGCCCGGCTCAAGTGTCATTATATGGCTCAAGAACGACACAACATCCGCCACCTGGTAAATCATTTGCGAAGTGTTGGCGTTCTGGCGGACCCGTCCATTGACGGTGAGCTGCATTTGCAGATTTTGCACATCCTCGATTTCATCAGCGGTAAGCAGGTACGAGCCCATCGGCAGGAAGCCGTCGGCCCATTTACCGTTCAGCCAGTCGTAGAATTCATCCCAGGGGCGCTCGGCCCTGCCCTTTGCGAAAGTAACGCTGCGGGCCGATACATCGTTGCAGATAGTGTAGCCGGCAACTGCATCGAGGCCATCTTCGGGCTTTATACATTTGGCCGGCTTGCCGATTACCACTGCGAGCTCGATTTCGTAATCTATCTGTTCACTGTAGGCCGGCCAGGGTATTTCTTCGTCGGGCCCGATTACGACTGTCGGCGGCATAAGAAACGGCCTCGGCACAGTCGTCTGGCGCGGCGAATCCGAGAGGCCAAGCGAAAGGCCGGCCTCGCGAATGTGCTCGCTATAGTTTCCGGCAAGTGCGATTACTTTGCCCGGCCGAGGGATGGGCGCAAGGAGCTTTACCGAATCGAGCGGCGTAAAAATATCAGCGGAGTCAGCTAATTCGGCAAGTTTAGCAAGGCAGTCCGGGCCTCTGGTCAGAATTTCTTTTACGCTGCGAGGCGGATTGGGACCTGGCCAGGCCGATGGGATGTCAATTAGCCCCTCATCAGCCAGTATTCCGCAGTCCGAAGGACTCCTTACGGAGGAAACTGACTTAATTCTGGAATATGTAACTAATTTCATTTGTTCACCCTTATTATAACGTGGTAGATTTGTGCCGGTTATGATAGCAAAAATAACTTGAATTTCCAGCAGGAAAACCTTTTAATATGCTGGATGCCGGATACGAGCAGCAAGAATGGAGAATCGAGATTGTCTTTTAGGAAATTTTGAAAATGGACTTAAAGGAGTTCTGGGCGAGGGCAAAGTCGAAAACAGGCAACTGGCTGCGGGTCCACAAATTATCCAGGGCTGCAAATTATCAGCCCCAGGTAGATGACCAGGGTCTAATCAGCCAGGACGCTGAGTCGGCAGAGCCGGCTGTTGACGACAAGGGTGCCGAAAGCAGTCAGATTGTAGTCAAAACGGTTCAGCCGGTGGATAAACGTGAGTCACTGGAAAAACTGCAAGAGGGCTTTAATAAACTCATCGAGCAATTGCGGGGTATTAACGAGCATTTTAATCATCAAGTTACTCAGCACGAAGATTTGATGGGCCGAATTGAACAACTGCCCAAATTGCTCGAAAGCTTTCCTGCCGTTGTGGAAAATCAAAAGCAGATAACAGAGCAGCTGCTCGAACAGTTAAAAGCAAGCGCCACCAAGGATGAGCAGTTCATAGATGCTGTTCAAAAGATTCCGACTGAAACGGCCAAACAAACCGATGCCCTGGTTGATATTGACCATCAGCTTGCCGCCGCTGCCGATACGGATGTGCAAATGGCCGAGAGCTTTAACAAATTTAACGAGATACTGGACAAACTAAACCGGAGCGCTATCGGCCAGAGCGACAGTATTATGCAGATGAGCCGGACTTTTGCCACGAGCGACAGATACCTCAAATACATCATCTCCAGGCAGAGCAAGCGGTTTCTGTGGATATTTATAGCTGCTATAGGTGTGTGCGTGCTGGTTGTTCTGATTCTGACCGGTATCATTATTTATCTTAGGCGTTACACCTAATCCCGGGTCGGCGGGGGCCGCAGTGGTAAAGAGCGTAAGAGCAGAAGGGCTTGAGATAATCGGCTTAGAACCCTGCCACAGAACTTCACAGGACAGCTCTTTCCGACATTCCGGTCAGTCGCGAGTCATACGGTTCAACATCGGCTAACGGCCATATCAATACTGATAAGATGGTTTTTGCGGTATTTTTGCTGGAGATACCAGGCGCATAGAGTTTTTTTGCGAAGAATAGGCCTGAGTATCTTATGCATCAAATATTAAAGTAACCTGAAAAGATAGTCCGAATAAAGGGTTTAGATGTTTGTAATCGTGTTGGTTTTTTTATTACTCTATTAGGAGAGTTAAAGATGCGTATTCTGGAAGAAGTAAAAAGATGGCTTGCTGAGATTACTGAAATTGCTTTATTGTTGGTTGCCCTTGGTATTGTGATTGAGATACTCTTTGGGCCTGCTACGATTCCTTTTTTCGGGCAGGTTGTTCCTAATCTCACCGCAATAGTTAGTACCCTGGGCGAGAACGGGCTTGTTGGTCTGATCGCTTTGAGTATTATTCTTTGGTTGTTCTACAGAAAGAAAGCTGTTGCATAGAGTCATACTCGTTTGCCGTCCTCAGAAGTAGTAAGGATTAGAGCTTTTGGTTAGGGCAGAGTATCAAGTGCTTTCCTGCAGGCAGGAAAGCACTTGATACAAACGCTCTTGGCTCCAAAGGGCCGGTTTTTTCTCGCAGGCAAGCAGCTAAGAAGAGTCAAGACCAAAAGACCCGGCGGAACAGAGCAGCAAAGCTGCCGCAAGCAGGTATTTTGCAACAGGTAAGGACAGGGTCGTGCTTGAGCGGTTAATTAGCGCCGGTGATTTTTAACACGGCCCAGATGCCTAAAAGGCCGAACACGAGCAATGCGGCTCTCAATAGCCGCATAAGCTGTGTTCTGGGCTTCACAAACCTCCATACGAAGGCCCAAAATGCCACGACAAGCCCTATGCGGAAAACAAAGGATAGAATATCTTCAAGCATAAACACATTATAGCCCATTTTAACATCTAAAGTCAAGCAGAAAATACCCTATTTTAACAGGGACTTCAGTAAGAGATGGGGGGCAAATTTTAAAAAAATTTTGTTTTCTGGTTGAAGCTTGCTGTGTGGTCTGATAAAAGATTGTGAGATTGCTCTTTGACAAGGATATAGCCTGACTGCAGGTCCCGGGGTTTTGTGCTCCGGGATAGTCAAATGGGAACGCGGTTAAAAGCCGCGACGGTCGCGCCGCTGTAAGCGTCTGTTCCGATGTTGATCGGAAATCCGAGAGGCATTTTTTATCCACTGTCTGCCATAAGCGGATGGGAAGGAGTCTCGCGGTAAGACGCAAGTCAGAAAACCTGCCTGTGGTTAGTTGGATGTTTTGCGTGTTCTCGCGATCTGGAGCGCAATGTCCCTCTCCGGGCCAGGTGTAAAGTGAGCCGGCAGGGAGTTTGGTTTTGTGGATAATCGAAGCCGTTGTTCCTCTCGTGGGAACGGCGGTTTTTTTATTGGTCAGCCCTCGCGGTTAGGGCGAAAGAATCGCAGAAAGGAGAAAGGGAAAGTAGTAAAACAAAACGTATGAAAGGTAAGAATGTAATTTTGCAAATTTTATCAGCAGTGAGGAAAAAGGAGAATAAATGATGAGTTTGAGAAATTCGATTTGTTTAATCGTTGTTTTAGCAATAACTGGTGTATCAACTGCTGCTGACATAGCGAATTTTGATGATTTGAGTTTGGAACCTAATTCTTACTGGAACGGCTCAGATGGTTCAGGAGGTTTTGTCAGCGGTGGGGCATTTTTTCGCAATAACTATAATTTCGACTGGTACTGCTGGGATGGCTTTGCCTACTCCAATATTACTGACACCACAACAGGCGGGATGGCCGGTCAATACAATTGCATCCCAGGAACAGGGCAAGGCGATTCAGCCAACTATGCCATCGGTTATGTCGGCTGGGCCGAGCCGCCAACTGTTACTTTAAACGCTGCTACGATTGATGGTTTGTATGTGACCAATAACAACTATACGTATTACTCGATGTTAAATGGCGATGAATTTGCCAAGAAGTTTGGTGGTGAGGATGGCAACGACCCCGACTGGTTTCTGCTGACTATCACCGGTAAGGACGCCTCAGGCACCGCGACCGGCACCGTAGAATTTTACCTGGCGGACTTCCGCTTTGAGAACAACAGCGAGGATTACATTGTCGATTCCTGGGAATATGTTGACACCAGTTCATTAGGCGTGGTCAATAGACTTGAGTTTTCCCTCAGTTCCAGCGATGTGGGCGATTGGGGGATGAATACTCCTGCGTATTTTGTGATAGATACCATTGTTCTTGTGGGTTATGCGCCGGCAGCAAGTCAGGCGGGTTCTACAGCGGTTCACATGGACGACCCTAACATTGTGGGCTGGGCCAGCGGCTGGGAAAACTATGAGGTCGGCTCCAATTGCTGGAAGATTTGGCAGATGCCTGAGAAGGCACTGGGTAAAGCGGCGGGCACTCCCTATGATATTGTATGTCTGGGCCGAGGCGGCAAAATCACTTTGACTTTCGATTGTGGTATCGGCGATGGTGCCGGTTATGATTTTGCTGTCTTTGAAAACAGCTTCAGCGACACTTTTCTGGAGCTTGCCTATGTCGAGGTCTCCAGCGACGGTGTCAACTTCTTCTGTTTTGCAAACGATTCTCTTACCGACAGTCCGGTCGGCGGATTTGGAGTAGTTGACCCGACCGATATCGGCGGCTTTGGAGGCAAGTACAGGCAGGGATACGGCACACCTTTCAATTTGGCCTTGTTGACAGATACGTCGCCGCTGCTTGATACCAATAACATCAAGTGGGTGCGTATATTCGACATTGTCGGTGACGGCAGCTATTTCGACACATCCGGCGATGTTATATACGACCCGTATCCTACGACAGGCTCAGCTGGTTTTGACCTGGACGCCATAGCCGTCTTAAACATGAGGACGGCGGATTTCAACCAGAGCGGCAATGTTGACTATCTGGATTTGTTGATCCTGGGGCAATCATGGCTGAGCCAGCCTGGCGATGAAAACTGGAACGATCGATGTGATATTTCTGACCCGGTGGATGGCATTATCAACCTGGTGGATTTCGCGGTATTTGCCCGCCAGTGGCTGGAGGGTGGGCAGTCGTAAGGCGATAATGTCCGGCGTAGATTGCGATGAGGCAAACGGGTGCAAATATGAAGAAAGCGTTTACCTTAGTTGAGTTGCTGGTGGTCATAGCGATAATCGCGCTGCTGATGAGCATCTTGATGCCGGCCCTGGCCGCCGCGAGAGCCCAAGGCAGACAGGTCGTCTGCAGAAGCAATATTCGCCAGCTTGTCCTGGCCAATATCGGTTATGCCAGCGAAAATAACGGCGGTTATGTCCTTGCTGCGCTGGACATCTTCAGCGCTAACAAACACCGTTGGCATGGGGTGCGTGATGATATTAACAGCGCATTCGATGCGGCTGAGGGTCCGCTTGCAGCGTATTTGACTGATGGATGTGTAAAGAGATGTCCCCAGAAGGTTGCTTTTCGCCACGGTGACCCGTGGGATTGGGACTTTGAAGACGGCTGTGGCGGATACGGTTACAATATGACGTATATTGGCTCGCGCATATGGACAAGTGGTTGTGAAGATGAAAAATGCAGGATAACCACAAGAGATTTTGAGGTCAGGCGTCCGACTGAGACTCTAATGTTTGCGGATACTGCAATGGCTAAGCTGGATAATGGCAGGCCTTATTATCTGGAGTACTCGTTTGCCGAGCCGCCCTATTTTGTAGTCAACGGCCAACCTGCTACCAGTTGGGGGTACGCGTCGCCGTCTATTCACTTCAGGCATCGCGGCAAAGCAAATGTCGGATGGGTTGACGGCCACATCACTTCGGAAGAAGTGACCCCCTTTGAAGAGGAAAATATTTACGGCGTCAAGTCCTGTGATATGATGCTTGGCTGGTTCGAGCCGATAGACAACACGCCGTTTGATTTGAAATAGATACGGTTCGACGGTTAGACGTTTCAATATTTGACCACTCCACACAGCAGCATGTATAATCACCGGCGTGGATACGGCAAAATTAAAACAGACTGTTACGTTTGCTTTGCAAGGTTTGAATCAGCTTCTCTGGCCGGCGGTCTGCATCAACTGTAAGCAAAGCATTTGTGAGACCGACAAGAATCTGTGCAAGAATTGCTGGGACGAGCTTCTGGGCTGCACAGGTGCCGATTACTGCCCGCGCTGCGGCAAGGACGCCAGCAGATACGCCATCCTTGAGGGGGTCTGTCCCGACTGCCAGGGTAGAGAAATATACTTTGACCAGATAGCTCGAGGTGGTGTTTACAAAGAAGCGCTACAAAAAATGATATTGTCCTTTAAGAAAGACCGGACGGAATTGGATTTGACGTTAGGCTTTTTAGCTAATTCTGCTCTGCAGGGAAGCGGCTTTTATAGTGATATAGAATTTTTCGTTCCCGTTCCGCTGCACTGGTCGAGGCGACTGGTTCGCGGCTATAATCAATCTTTAATTTTGGCTAAGAAATTAAAGCACTCTTCAGCGAAAATCAATACAGATTTGGTTCGGATACGCTACACCAAGACACAACCAGGAGGGGTGGCAAATGCCGCTGCGCGTGCCAGAAATGTCGCGGGTGCATTTGCCGTCCGCTACAGACATAAACTTGCCGGGCGAAAGATTTGTCTTGTCGATGATATAAAAACCACGGGTGCAACGTTAAACGAGTGTGCAAAGACATTAAAACAAGCCGGCGCCTCAAAGGTCTTCGCATTGGTATTGGCCGTCGCGGGGCAAAATATCAGCTAATTGAGTGCTGTTTCGCCGTTCCCGGCGGCTGCTAAACAACAGCATAATAAAAGAGAGTCACCGTGCCGGCGACTGCTAAACAGTAGAGAATTTGTTATAATTTTTCGTATTTTATGATGGCGCGGTATAGGCCGTTGATGCGTTTGCCGTCGATGATTATGGGGGAGTATTTTTCGTTTCTCGGCTGGAGGCGGACTTTATTGTTCGGCTCGAAAAAGACCCTCTTAAAGGCCGTTTCGTGCGGCATTGCAAAACGGATGAAGCAATCGTCGCCGTTGCTTACCTCGGCGGCGGGCGAGAAAATCACAATGTCACCCTCTCGGAACTTCGGCTCCATCGAATCGCCGACGACGCGAACGGCAAAGGCGTTCGGGTCGTGCAAATCCGGACAGCGAACGTAATCGTCGGCTACGCCCACGGGATAGTCCAAATCATTGAAATCGCTCGGATAGCCGGCTGCAACTTTGTTTATCACCGGCACCAACCGCCCGGCCGCCAGAGAAGAACCGGGCTGCTCGACGTCCAATTCGCTTTTGGCAAGAAGCTCGCTGAGCCGGCTTGCATTAGCTTTTTTATCAATAAGGTTTTTGATAACCTGCCGCCATTTCTGACTTTCGGCCTCGGCAGATTCGTATTCCTGACGAACATCGGAGGGAAGCCCTTCTATATGAGCGATGTGCAGCAGCAGGCCCGGCTCAAACTCGAGCATCTTTTCGAGCTTTCTTAACAGCTCATCGCCGGGCGGGTTTTTCACCTTGCCGGTTTCAATGGTGGACAGGTACGGCTTGGAAAAGCCAATGCGGCTGCTGACCTCGTCCAGCGTCAGATTCAACTGCTCGCGTCTTTTTCTTATTATCTGGCCTAATGACATAGCAACTCCAAATTATATTACTTTTTCGCCGGACTGCAAGAGAACTTCAATCACAGCAGCAAATTTCTACGGCTTACACATCTTGCAGGGCCTTTTGCCGGCTTCTATTACTTCCTCTCTGCTGTTGTAACCCACAAGATTTGCCGGCTTGATTCTCTTTGCCCAGCGGCACTCGGGCTTGTGGAAGACCTTGCTGTTCTTCGATGCCACATATTTGTATTCGGCCACTATGCGTTTTTCATCTGGTTTGGTCAGTTTTTCCGGTTTGCCAGTGATATCGTTAGCATCGGGCGGCCGAGTGCCGGGCGGATTGGCTATAGAGTAAGCGTGAATAAAGGCATCGACCTGCTCCAGAACCACGCCGGTAACTTTAGCGGGCATATTTTTTACCGATATTGCCTGCATTGGCAAGCCCTTTTTCCAGACATCGGCTTTGATAGACCAGGAAGAATCCTTTGCCAGATAAACCGGCCTGGATAACGATGTTTGAATACGAAACACGTACCGTTGCGAATCTTTGAGCTTGAGCATATCTGTATCAACTCTAAGTACCGGAATGTCGTGGCGCATTACTCTCCTGCCAACATAAATGACAGGGGCTATCTTGATGGCCGCTTCGTTGAGCTTGCTTTTAACCTTCGCTTCGAGTTCTTTCCAGAGCAGGCCATCTTTGTTTGGCTCGGCATCGAACGGCACAATAACAACATACAATTGCTCTATTCCGGCCAGAGCCGCGTTGGCCTTGCCAATCAGTATAGGCCGGCTATATTCGGGCAAGGGCAACTTTATCTCGGCCGGGACAGGGACGCATAAAATTCCAGTAACAACCGCTAAAATCAGATAATACTTTTTGGTTTTCATAAATTTCCTTCCTTGTCCGATACATTACCCGGATTTATATAATCTTACGCTATAATCGCAAAGTCATCGGTAACATCCATATATTAACTTCTGCCGAGTGCTTTGTTTACTGCGGCCTTCATTTTGGCCAGGCCGGTCTTCGCTACCGTCAGCGGGTCCTGCTTCCAGTAGGTCGGGTTGAAAAGCTCCAGCGACAGTACCGCCCTGCCGGCGTTTGCGTGGAGGTCGCGCAGGATTTGAGTCAGCGGCGCGATGCCGTCACCGGGCATGACGCGGTCACGGTCGCCTATCCTGTCGCGCGGCGGGTCGGCGGGGTAGTCGTTCAAATGAAAGACCTGGATGGCGTGGGCGCTGAGCAGTTTCAGGCCGGTGAAGTCCGAGCCGCCCTTGTAGATGTGATAGACGTCGGGCAGCAGGCAGGCGTTGGGGTGGCCGCTTTCGAGCACCACGAACATTGATTGGCCTAATCGGTGCAGGTTCTTTGAAGAGCCCCATATCTCGATCTGCGGGACGACGCCGAACTGCTCGCCGAGTTCCAGAAGTACGCGATATCGCTCTGCCGCCTTCATCAGGTCGAGTCCTGCCCTGCGTGTCGCACCGGCCGGGGGCGCTGCGATGCGTTTGCCGCCAATTTGGGCGAGTATGTCCATATCGCGCTTGGCTTGTTCCAGGCCTTTAGCGCGTTCGCTGTCGTCGTCCACAATCCAGTGAAAAAAGCTAATAGCACTTTCGACGGTCAGTCCGAGGTCGGCGATGCGCTTGCGCAGGTCCTTGAGGCTGCCGCTGCCTCTGGCATAGTTGTTGATACTGCCGACCCACGGCTCGATGGCATCGTAGCCGGCCTTTGCAGTAATGTCGAGCTCCTTGTCCAAGCTTAGTTTTTGTCCGCGGATAGTGCTGGTGTTGAAGCAGTATCTGAAGGACGCTGTTCGGCTGGAGTCATCGCTGTTTGCCTCCTTAGAGGTGGCGGTGGCGCTGCAACCAGTGGTCACGGCGGCGCCAACGGCAGCGCCGGTGGCGGCCAGCAATTGACGTCGAGACAGGTAGTTTCTACTCATAGTCGTCTCCTTGCGTCGGCATTATTTCATTGAAAGCAGCCGTTCCGGCGACGGTTAAACAATTTTGTACCCGGGTTTATAAAACTTTATGCGATAAGCGCAAAGGCGTCGGTAACATCCATACCTTCTTTGATACCCAGTGCTTCGGCTTTTGCGTTCGCCTTTGTAACCTTGCGGTCGCCGAAACGCTCGAGCGTGCCGATGGGATTGTCCGGTGTGCTTTCGACTATTGCCGCGGCAACACCGTAGCCCTGGCAGGCCTCGACATCAATGGCAGGACAGGCCAAAAATCCCTTGGAGCCGGTAACTAACAGGATATTAAACCCCGCCCATTTGGTCTGCACGCCCTCTACCAGACCATTCGGCGTCTGATACGTCTTTGTGTTCACTTCCATCATTGTCCCCTCTCGTCATCCCTGTGGAAGCAGGAATGTATTGCCTTTTTACTTTTTAGTTTATTGCCATACCGGCTTGCCGAGCTTTTGCTCGATTTCGGACAGTTTGTAGCCGAGCAGCTCTTTGCTCTTTGCCTCTATGTTCAGTCGCAGCAGAGGTTCGGTATTGCTCGGGCGGCAATTAAACCACCAGTCTTTATACCGGACAGTAACACCGTCCAGGTGGTCGACCTGGCCGTCTTTGTATCTTCTTGCAAGCTCATCCATTTTGGTTTGCTTATCATCCACCTTGAAGTTTACTTCGCCGCTGCTGTAGTATCTCCGCAGCGGCTCGATGAGCTCGCTTACGGCAACTTCGGCGTCACTGACGATGTTCAATATGTGCACCAGGGTAATCAAGCCTGAATCGGCGTAGTAGTTGTCGCGATAATAGAAGTGGCCTGAAAGCTCTCCGCCGAATATAGCGTGTGAATCCCGCAGGGCCTTCTTTATAAAAGCGTGTCCGACGCGCTCTCTGCGCGGCGTGCCGCCGTTTTTGATAATCTCTTCGACAACGACCCAACTGCTGCGCAAATCATAAACGACGGTTGACTTCGGTTCCTTCTTTAAGAAATAGGGCACCATCAAGGCCGTCAGCAGGTCGCAGCCAATAGTAGCACCTTTCTCATCAACCATCGTCAATCTGTCGGCGTCACCGTCGAAGCAAAGTCCGAAATCACACTTTTTTCTTTTTACCGCCGCTTTTACCTGAGTCAGGTTTTCTTCGACGAGGGGGTTCGGCTCATGTTTGAATTTCCCGGTATGCGCGAAGTTAAGCTCGATTATTTCTACCGGCAAATTGCCGAAAACCGCCGGTACCATTTTGCCCGCCATTCCGTTGGAAGCGTCAACGACGATTTTCAGCGGCCTTATATTCGGCTGGAGAAACTTCAGCACGTGATTTTTGTATTCTGCGGTCAAATCACGTTTTTTTGCCGAGCCGGTAACTTTACCTTTGGTATGAAGCAAGGCCGTTGCGATATGCTCTATATCTTTCAAGCCGGTATCGATACCGACCGGCTTGGCCTCCAGGCCGGATATCTTGAAGCCGTTATACTTGGCCGGGTTATGCGAGGCTGTAACCTGGACACCGCCGCAGGTGCCCAGATGATTGATTGCAAAATACATCTGCGGCGTATCAATCATTCCAATATCAATCACATTTATACCGGCGGAATTGATTCCTTTTATAAGCGCCGTCGCTATCGCTTCGCTGTGCGTCCTCATATCCCGACCGACGCACAGTGCGTTAGCATTGGCCTGGCCTCGCTCATAGCCGCGAAGCAGAGACGGCAAAAATCGTGCGGTCGCACAGCCGATCTTCCACGCATCTTCTTCGTCAATCTGGTCGGGATAAACGCCTCTTATATCGTATGCCTTGAATATTGCAGGGTCCATCTTGTAAACTTCCTTAATTATGTAAGCAATTCACCGGATACTATATACAAATGGTGGCTGGAATGTCAACAAGGAATGGACAGCAAGGCGGGATGGCCTTAATTGGCAATGTAAATCAGGTAAAGGCCGCCAAGGATAACCAATACGCCACATATCGCTTTGATTATTATTGTTGCCCTGGATTTCTCGTTCCAGTTCATATACCTCTGAACAAGCTCGGTGCAGGTTCCCGCCAGGACGATGACCGAGCAATGCCCCAGGCCGTAAACTATGAGCAGGGAAACTCCATAGGAAAGGTTTTTTGAAGCCACTTTGAAGGTTACTCCAAGGATGGGTGCCATATAAGCGAAGGTGCAGGGACCGAGCGCGATGCCGAAGACCAAGCCGAGGATGAAGGCAGCCATCGCGCCCCTGCGTTTCATAGCGACCCGTCCCGGCGCCGACCAGGGCATAGGGATTACGCCCAACAGGTGCAATCCGACAATAAAAAAGATTACTGCAACAAAATAATTTCCGTATCGCCCGACATCACCCAGCATTCGACCGACGGCAGCGGTAATTGCACCGATACCGGCAATGGTAATCAGGATGCCGACAGCAAATAGTGTGGATATGTAAAAAGCCCGCCGAGTTGAGATACGTCCCTGCTCGTCAATGAAGCCGACAATCAAAGGAATGCTCGCCAGGTGACAGGGGCTAAGAACAATGCTGAGTATTCCCCAGACAAAGGCCGCTGCGAAAGCTATCGCCGGTGTGCCTTCGACCGCATGGGTCAGCGTTGTAAAAAGTTGTTGTATCATTTTTATTTCAGTTCCACGCCGAGCTCTTTCCACTTTGCGAGGATGTTCTCCTTTGCAAAGAAACCTATATTTCGGAATACCTCCCTGCCTGCCTTGTTGAAGAATACCTGAATGGGGATGGATTTGATGCCATACCGTTCGGCAAGAATCGGTTCTTCACCCACGTGGATAAAAAGGACATTGATTTTGCCTTTGTATTCTTTTTCGAGCTCATCGAGTATGGGTGCCATCATGTCACAGGGAACACAGCCTGTGGAGCCGAAGTCGACGAGCGAGGGGATACCGCTGGCTCGTGCCTTGTCCACGGGATTATCTTTGGCCAGTGCGGCGTGGGTTTTCAGCCATGTGTCGTCAATCTGGATTGGCATTCTGCGACCGATGGTTCGGATGTGCTCATTGATGAATTTCTGTTTTTTCTGCTGGAGCAGGAATTGCTCGATTTGGGGTCTGATTTGCGCCAGAGAAGCACCCCCAAGCATTTTCGTGTTGCTGCTGAAGAAATCGCGGATTTCGGCATCGCTGACTTTCACTTTTTTTGTCAGTTGGTTGACGTGTTCCTGGATTATCTGCCGCTCGTCTTTGTCAGAGATGTCTTTGCCGCTCCTGGCTGCCTCGTCCCTTGCCTCGGCCAAAAATAACTTAAGCGTGGCAATCTGCTCCAGGATGAAGAGAGCATTTTTTTTGAGCTTCTTCTGCATTTTCTCTGGCGCCTTGGCGATTTCCTGCATCACCTCTTTTTCGTGAATGGCCAGCGTTCCAGCCCGAAGCAATATTGTTTTCGGCAGCTTCGAGGCGGTGGCACAGGTCAGGGCCCCTTTTGTCAGTCCCGGATACAGGTCGTTGACCGTGGGGGGAGGTTTTGTGGATGGAGATGAGATAGCCGGGCTGTTTTTTTCGTCAGCGTGGATGGCTGCGGCCGGGAGCAGCATGCAAAGGCACGCAACCAGGGAAAAGTATAGGATTTTCATCGTTATCCTTCCAAATTCGGTTCTATATTCTAATACCATTTAATGATGGTCATTTTGGTACACATTCTCCGATTTTACAGGCCTTGCTTATTTGTTCCGGGGACAGCTTCATCTTTGCTGCCAGGGCCTGGTGAATACTTATCAGCCTGCCCGTTTCGTAAGGATTCTTTTGGACCCACTTTTTAAGATTTTCCGTATTAACAAAGAAACCCTGGTGGAAGCAGCCGGCGGAGCCCCAGGTGCCGTCGGGCTTTTTGCGCTGGCCAAACCAGGCGACCGCAGTTGGCGGTTCGAGTGAGGCGACCTTTCCGTCAAATGTTTTGACGATAATTTTCTTTTTTGTAAGGCGGTCCTTTTCGCGGACTTCTATGTTTTTGCCTGTTCTTGCGGCGACGCCCAACGCGCAGTGCGAACAGCAGCCCCATGTGTGCACGCCGCCTTCGACGATGACCTCGGCGGCATCCTGTGGATAGCAGGCGCGTTCACAGAATCCGCAGCGATGGGATAATTCCTTTTGCTGGAGGGTTTGGAGGGCAAGGATGTTGCCTCCACTGGCAGCCCGTTCCCTGGTCGCGTCGGCTTGGTCGGCAAAAGCCCTGATCCAGGGCCTGCCCGTTGTTTCATCCTGGCCATAGAGGAATACGGCCTCCGTGGCCTGTAGGGGTTTTCCCGCGGCCCAATCCGTAACGGAAACCTTCTTCTCGAAATCGGTCTTGTCCTCAGTGAGACACGAATACATAATGAAATAGCAGTGCGGGCTGCACAACCTCACCGGGCCTTTGTCCGACTGGACCGTCACAAGTGCCCTGGGATTAATGTCCCCATCGCACATGAAGCAGATGTTTTCCTTTGGCCGGTTATCGACCTTGGCCGGGGTGAGGCGCTCGAAAGTTGCCAATTTCGGGGCAGTAAGATCCACACCGTGCTCTTTCCACTTTGCGAGAATGTCCTCTTTGGAATAGAAGCCTTCGTGGCGGAACAATTCTTTGCCGGTTGCATCGTAGAATATCTGTGTGGGTATAACTCGAACCTTATACTGTCCTGCGAAGCCGGGATTTATCGAGACATCAAGAAAATCCACTTGAAGTCTGCCGGCATATTCTGTCTTCAGCTCTTTGAGAATCGGCGCCATCAGCTTGCAGGGTATGCATGTTTTGGCACCGACGTCAACCAGTCGCGGCATTGCTTTGGTATGAACATCGTTTTTTGTGCCCAAGGCTGGGGACATCCTTTGCTTTAGAATAATTACGATGCAGACAGCGAGCACTAACACTGCCACGGTAGTGATTTTTGCAACCTTACTCATATTTGACCGAACCTTTCAATTTCTGTGTTCTTGTTAAAACAGCTTGAGACTACGCGAGCATCTTCTTGATTTCATCCGGCGATGGGACTTTTCCTACCACTTTGACCTGGCCATCAACAGCCAGGGCCGGCGTCATCATCACGCCAAATTTCATAATTTCGCTGATGTCCGTAATTTTTTCGATTTCATATTCAATGCCTAAATCCCTGGCGGCGGCTTCTGAATTTTCCGCTAACTTTTTGCATTTAGGACAACCCGTGCCGAGAATCTGTAATTTCTTCATTTTTCACCTTCCCTTTAAGAGTGTTCCAGAGGTCATCCAGCCCTGTCGACAGCGATTCGAAACCCTTGTCAGGCCACATTTAGCCGTTGGCTTTTGCCATATTCGTTTTAAGCAAGGCCAGCCAATTGCAGAACGGTCTGAGCTACTCGACGGCCGAGATTCCTGGCGGTTGTCATACCAAACTCGTCTCTGGTTACGTCTCCCTTGCCGTCATTCCATACAGTCGCCCCGATACGTGCGCCTGGTCTTGCGTCGCCTACGATGAGCATCTCCTGGCAAAGCAAGGCCGCCTGGACCGACTGAATAGTCAGCTCTTGTCCACCATTACGGGCGCCTCCCACCGCGAGCACCCCTGCAACCTTGTTGCTAAGTGCGAAGTTGTTTTTCCGAAAGGCAATGCACCGGTCGAGAAATGCCTTGCAAAGCGATGTCATGTTGGCAAAGTAAACGGGCGTACCTATGATGATACCCTTTACTTTCGGGTCGCTGAGTTTCGGGACGAGCTTTTGAAAATCATCTTGCTGACCCGGTGCCGGCGGCAATCCGGCGGCCAGTGAGCCATCGATTTTCATCCCGGCCAGTTCGATAAGCTCGACCTCAATTCTGCGATCGACCCGGGCTGCGGCCTCCAGACAGACCTGTAGTGAAGCCGCTGTGGTCTTACCCTTGCGTGGACTGCAGGCGATACCAATAATCCGGATGTTACCGGGTTTCTGCCGCGGGCCGGCATAGACCGCATTGGCTGCAGCGTCGATTGCAACCGCTGCGCCCACAGCTCCGATGAGCTTCCTTCGGCTTAATTTCTGTGCCATTCTTTTTCTCCTACACATTGTTAATTTTCTTGCCGAGCTTTATAGTGTACAGTGTACAAAACTTCTTGTTCTCATAATTTACTTCGAAACGGCCCCGAATAGTATCCCAACGACTGTGGACATAACGACTACGAGTATGATAAAAACGAGCGTCTTGCGATTTCCCATTATCTTCCTGATGACGAGGATGTTGGGCAATGATAGTGCGGGCCCGGCCAGCAGCAGCGCCAGGACCGGGCCTTTGTGCATGCCGAGCTTCATCAACGCCTGCGTGATGGGAATCTCGGTAAGTGTGGCGAAGTACCAGAAAGTGCCAATGACGCTGGCTGCGAGGTTGCTTCGCAGACTGTTGTCGCCTACCCACTGTGCCACCTGCTTTTCGGGCAGCAAAACGCTCACGAATCCGACGACGAACACCCCGCCATACAGCAGCGGCACGAGCAGCTTGGTGAACTGCCAGGTGTTGCGCATCCATTCGCGAATTTCATCTCTCTCGAACCATCGCCAGGCCATAATGACAACCGCCAGTGCCATCAGTCCCGCCAGATACCAGCGGACGTGGAAGACGGCGAGTACCCAGGTCTTGCGCTCCTGCATCTCGGCAATCTCGGTTTTAGGTAACATTATCTTATCGCCTGACTTTTCCGAGCCGAGGTCTTGCTCGAGTTGAAAACGAACGGCATCCTTGGTCTCATGAATGACGACGGCCTTGAACTCTCGGCCGTCAGTTGTTTTCACGACAACGTTGCCGGGGTTGAACCAGTCGCTGAAGACGAGAAACAGAACCATACAGGCGAGGTAGAGAGCGGTCTTGCCAATATGGCGACGGGGCTTTTCGGGTTCTGGCATCTGCAACGCAGCTTTTGCCTTTGCCCGCTCGCCTTTGCGAAACACTGTCGCCATCAGCAAGCCGATGACCACTGCAAAAACTATAGCCCCCACAGCCCGTCCGACTCCTATGGAGAAACCCAAAACACGGGCGCTTAAGAAAATGGCAAGCACGTTTATGGCAGGGCCTGAGTACAGGAAAGCTGAAGCCGGCCCGAGGCCTGCGCCAAGCCGATAGATACCGGCAAACATAGGCAGGACGCTGCAGGAGCAAACCGCCAGAACACAGCCCGACACCGATGCCACGGCGTATGCCAGGACTGGATTAGATTTTGGCCCCAGATAGCGCATTACCGAGGCTTTAGATAAAAACGTGATGATGGCTCCGGCAATGAACAGGGCGGGTACTACGCAGGCTAAAGTATGATTACGGGCATACCACTGCAGCAGTCGAAACGCTTCCTGAATCGCCTCTTGAATTTTCGGGTCGCCCAACGGCAGAGCGTAAGCGACAACAAAAATGCCGACCAGCGCAGCCAATATCTTCCATTCCGTTTTCCAGTTCACAGCGAAACTCCCAAACTACAGAGCGGCGAGCAGCTTTTCGGTGTCTTTGGCCTGCTGCTTCAAGACACCGGTTACGCAGGCGAAGAAATCGAGAATGCAGGGTGTCTTGAGCCGGTAGATGACCTTGAGGCCTTCTTTGCGATACTCCAGTATGTTGGCATTTACCATTACTGAAAGATGCCGCGAGACGTTCGACCTTTCGGAGCCGACGTGCTCGGCAATATCGCAGACGCACTGCTCACCGTCTTTTAGAAAATCCACAATCGCAATTCGCAGCGGATGGGCTATTGCCTTTGCGATTTCCGCCTGTTTTTGGAATAAAAGCTGTTTTTTCCTGTTTAGCATTGCAAAACTCCAAAGTAAACTACTATGTGATTATATACTCACATAATAACATAGGGTTCAAATAAAATCAAATATTTTTTCCGGGATGCGATTTTTGCCGGTTTGCGGCAGAATTAATACTTTTTTCTGAACCTTGCGGCGGGGATGTTTAAGAGCTTGCGGTACTTTGCAACGGTGCGTCTGGCCAGTTTTTTAATGCCGATTTGGGCTAATTTCTTGCGTATCTGGTCGTCACTTAAGGGCTGGGTTTTATCCTCGGCATCGATAATCTGTTGTAGTTTGGCCCTTATGGCCCCCCAGCTATGCTTCTCGCCGTTAACATCTTCGGTGCCGCCGCTGAAGAATTTCCGCAGCGGCAATATCCCCCAGGAGCACTGGACGTATTTGCCCGCAACAGCCCTGGAAACGGTAGCGAGATGTACGCCGACATCCTTGGCAACTTTTGACATCGGCAGCGGCTTAAGATGGAGCTGCCCCTTATCGAAAAACTCCTTCTGATGCTCAACCACCGACCTTGCAACTTTAAGCAGCGTGTTCTTTCGTTGCTCTATGGCATCTATAATCCATCGAGCGGAGCGAATATTATTTTGCAAAAACTTTTTTGTTTTTTCACTGACGCCGGCACCTTTGGCCATTTTTGCATAGTATCTACTTACTCTCAAGGCCGGCAAATTAGAATCGGCCAATTGTACAGAATACTCCTCTGAATCATTCAGAGACTGCACTATTACGTCGGCGGTAATAGGATGGTTTCGGTCTCTGCCGATTTGCAGACCAGGCGAAGTGTCAAGCTTGCTCATACACTCTATGGCGCGATTGATTGCCTTAATGCTGCAATTCATTTTTTTGGCGATGTCCGGCAAACGATTTTCAAGCAGTTCGTCCATATGCTCGGCAATCAGGCGGGCTTCAAAGCTCATATCTTTGCCGCTTTGTGCCATCTGGATAAGCAGGCATTCCTTCAGGTCGCGTGCGCCGACGCCGGGGGGCTCTAATTTTTGTACAAGCTCCAGCGCCTGTTTCAAATCATCGAAGGTGAAATCGGCCCTGTCCTTATTGTGCAGCTGCTCCAATCGTACGGAGAGATACCCTCTCTGGTCGATATAGTCTATAATCAGATTGCCGGCTTTTTTCACCGATTTGCCGGCTTCGACCAATCGCCACTGCTCTGCCAGGTGGTCGTGCAGCGACTGAGGCGGTGCAACGGTATTTTTTATCGCTTCGAGCTTTTTGTCAGGCTCATCACTTTGACGGCGCAGCCGGAAAGGACCGGCCTGGTCTATATAGTCCTTAAAACCATCGTCAAGGGTATCGAAGCGTTCGAAGGTCGCTGTCTTTTCGCCGTCCGGGTTAACAACCAAATCTTTTTCGTTTATATCGTCTCGAGACTGCTCGGCAACGGGCTCGGCATCTTCGGGATTCGAGGGTTCTTCCATTTCCAGAACGGGATTGGAATTTAGCTCCTGTTCTATTCTTTCCTGAAGGGCGAGGATTGGAAGCTGGAGAATCTCCATCGATTGAATCATATGCGGAGCGAGCTTCATTCTCTGCTCCATCCGCATCTGTCCTCTCATCTCCAGCTTCATAAGGACACCTGAAAAAAACTCTTTATTCTGATTTCCGACTCTTAATTTTTTTCTATCATATTATACTGCGCAAAAGGATTTCGTCAATATTTGAAAGCCAATTGAAAAAAAACAAGAATCTTGAGAATCAAAAATCAAAGCTAATAATAAAAATTAAGCAGCGTTACGGCCGGTTGCGATGGGTAATATTAATACTGACGACGTACACTTTGAACGCTTTTAGCAGGTTTTCTATCCCGGCTCCGAACACTGCACAACTGCTCAGAAGACCTCAACAACTAAAGTGTCTCCTGCAATACGTTGCAAAAAAGAGCTCTACAGAGTCCACCCCCGGCGATACCGGCAGTGGATGTATTGATTGGCCTCGGGCACATTGGTGACCTTTAAGTTCGGGCCATCCCAATACAATTTCCTGCGTGTCCGCAGGGCAGCATTGCCCAGCAAAAGCGCTTTGGTTACCAGGGCTGAAAATTCGAAATTAGCACCTGCCGGCTCGCCTCCCTTGCAGGCCCGGAGCCACTCATTGTGATGGCCAATTGACCTGGGGAGAGTTTCCGGCGGCGGTTTGTATGCGCTCATCTTTGACTCGGGTATGAGTTTTGGGTTACCACCGGAAAACCCGCATAGGATTTTACCTTTGTCACCTACGAAGAGCAGGCCTTCTATGGCTGCTTCCCGGCCCTGCATCTCATCCGGCTTTGGAGGCAGCATACCACCGTCGTACCAGAACACTTTGACCGGCGGCATATTCCGGCGGGCAGGAAAATCCCAACGAATTACCGAGGCCCTGGGGTAAGTTTCCTTATTGACCTCTAACCGGGCCCACATCCTGGGCGAATAGGCCGAACCGCTGGCTTCTACGCTGGCTGGGTGGCCCAGCTTCAAGACGCGGAAAATTGTATCGAAACTGTAGCAGCCCATATCACCGAGGGCGCCGGTCCCGAAATCCCACCAGCCGCGCCAGACCAATGGCAGATAAGCCGGATGATAAGGTCGATGTGGTGCCGGGCCGAGCCACAGGTCCCAATCGAGCGTGGATGGCACCGGCGGTGTTTCTTTGGGCCGAGCGATACCCTGAGGCCAGATGGGTCTGTTAGACCAGTTGTGGACTTCGCGCACCGGACCGATTGCTCCGTCCCATATCCATTCGCGCAGGAGGCGGGAGTCCTCGGATTCCTGATTGACGGTTCCGAGCTGGGTGGCGACCCTATATTTTCGGGCGGTCTCGGCCATTTTGTGGGCTTCGTAAACCGTATGCGTCAGCGGTTTCTGACAATACACGTGCTTGCCCATCTTCATCACCGTGATGGAAACTACAGCGTGCGTGTGGTCCGGCGTGACGACTAATACCGCCTCGATGTCTTTACGTTTTTCCAGCATCTCGTGGAAATTATTGTAGGCGGCACAATCCTGGTTGCCGTACCTTTCGTTGACGATATCTCTGGCTCTGTTGCGATTGTTGGTATCGACATCGCAGACGGCAACAATCTGCACATCAGGTTTAGCGAGGAAGGATTTCATATCGCGTGTGCCCTGGTCGCCGACGCCGATACAGGCGATATTGATTTTTTTGCTCGGCGCCGGTCTTCCGGGACCTCCCAAAACGTGGCGGGGCACAATCGTAAAAGCCGCAACCGCAGTCGCACCGCCCATAAAATCACGCCGGGAAAATTTCCTGTCCTCCGTTAGGAGTCCCAGGGACTGCTGCTTGGTGGTTTTTTTCTGAATTTTCATATTAACACTCCTCGGTAAGTTTATACCTATATTTCCGGTTTGAAAATCTTAAAAGACGTAACAGTGCCCACACACATTCCAGAGGCGAGAAACGAAGGAGAACTAATGGCTGCGATGCATAGGTTCCAGATGTATGTTGGATAAGGGCAACAACACGACCAACTTTCTGCACTTAAGCATTTGCAAAAAAGGCTTCGATTATTACATGTCATTGATTGATTATTATCAGCCAACCATTCAAAGGATCTAAAATAAAGAAATCAAAGTTTGCCGGGTTATAGCTTCGGCCAGGGCGAGGTCCTCGGCCCGGGCCAACATAAGCGTGATGAGATGTTTCAAGGGCCAGAGATGTTGTCACCGTATCTACCAACGAAGTTGGTACGTTCCAACTTTTTAGTGCATCCCGAACGAAGTCTGCTTCTTCTCTCGTAGGAATTCCAGTGGTCCATTTTTTTACATATAAACTCTCCCAAAATATCTTCCTGTTCAATGGTGCGAGAGGATAATCAAAGAATGTTGACGGGGGATTGATAAAGTAGTTCTGCAAGTGTTTTGGAATTCTGAATATTTTTACGATACAGTCGTCACCATGAAAAGACCACGATTGTGAGTGGAAACTTTCAACCGGCTTTCCTAAAAGGAACCATTTCCCTGTAATTCGTTTTGTATGATAAAACGCATAAAGGTAATAGAGGCTGATAGATCCCAAGACGCACAGAAATACGAAAATGGAAAACCATTTAAGAGCTTTTTTGGTACGGTGCGGTCTTTTGGCAGATGCTTGGGTTTCCATTTTGGTGCCCGCATTTACGATATTGAAAACTTGATTACAGACGTCGCACGGGCTCTATGCTATCAAATTTCATACTGAATGCAAGGCTTTATATGTAAAATCCAGGTTATATCAGACAATAATCACATCATATTAGTTTAAGTGTTCTGGAGATGGTGTAAAGTGCCATTTTACGCTCCGGAGTTTCTGTTGAGCCATAACTCGATGGGGGTTTTGACACCTTCCGGTCGAAACGGCAATTCGACCTTACGGCCGGTGCCCGCTGACTGGTAGCCGGCGTAGAGCACTTCCTGCACGATGCGCCCGTCTTCTCCGGTGGCCTGCGGCTCTTCCCTGCCGCGCACGCACCGGGCGAAATGGTGCATTTCCTGCGGAAACCCGTAATTCCACAGCTCTTCGAAAACAGGATAGGTCCAGCCCTTCGTGGCGGGTGCTTTCTCAACGGCATAACCATAGCCGTATTCGCTGTACGTCGGCAGAGCATTGCCCATAAGCAGATTAGCGTAAGTAACGCCGCCTTCACCGTAAACCTCGATGCGGTCGTCCATACCGCCTCGGCGGGCCCAGCTGTCCTCGATAATGCCCACAGCGCCGTTGGCGAATTCGAGGATGCAGATGGAATTGTCCTCGCCTCTGGTCCTGCCACCGTGAACGTATGTGTCCATCTGGCAGTACACGCTCTTGATGTGGGGCCTCTCCAGGAACCAGTAGCAAAAGGCGATGCCGTGACATCCCATATCCATAAACACGCCGCCGCCGGACCGTTCGACGTCCCAGAACCAGGGTGCGTGGGGGCCGAAGTGTTTCTCACACTGTTTGACCATATAGACCTTGCCGAAAGCGCCCTGTTCGGCCATTTCTTTTGCCCTGACGTATTTGGGCGCAAAGAACAGCTCCTCGGCGTACATAAGCAGCACGCCTTTGCGCTTGCATGTTTCAATCATCAGGTCCGCTTCTTCGAGCGTCATACACAGGGGCTTTTCACATACGACGTGCTTGCCGGCGTTGGCTGCGTCGATGGTCATCCGGGCGTGCAGGAAGTTCGGCGCCGCGATTGTTACCATTTCAATGTCGTCTTCGGCGAGCATTTGCTTGTAGTTTGTAAAGACGCGTGGGATGTCGTACTTCTTGGCCAGTTTCTCAGCGTGGCCCGGCGTCGGCGAGGCGACGGCAACGACCTCCGCCTCATCGGGCATAAGCCGAAACGCCTCAGCGTGGATATCGGCTGCAAACTGTGACCCGATGATTCCAACTTTGACTCTTCCTTTCCCGGACATAGTCTGTCAACCTCCTTTAACCTTATACCAGGTGAAAAATAATGCGAATCCGCAATAACGGTTTAGTACGACATTCATTCATATCCTTCATTATGTTACAACTTTTTTCCATAATTTTCCAGACATATCCGGCACGGGGTACCCTCGTCGCAGCCGGCAGGAAACTCGAAGCGATAAAAATGCACGAAGAGGGAAATTGTTCTTGATTAGCTCCGGAGCAAAAAGTAATTTGACCACAGCATTTGAACACAAATAAATTTGATTTCGATAAGAAAAGGAGCAAAATTACGATGGAAACACTTAAACTGGGTTTCATCGGGGCCGGTTTTGTTGCTAACTTCCACGCTATAGCCCTGAAACAGGTGCGCGGGGCCGACCTCGTGGGTGTCTATGCGCTCAAGGGCGCCGAAGAGCTGGCCAAATCCGCAACGGCAAACGAGCTCGGCGATTGCAGGGTGTATCCCAACGTGGCGGAACTGTGCAAAAACTGCGATGCCGTGGCGGTGCTTGCGCCGAACTTTGCGCGCATCGAGCTTGTCGAGCAGATTGTCGAAGCCGCCAAAGCCGGGGCGGCACTGAAGGGTGTTATCTGCGAAAAACCTCTCGGCCGGACCGTCGCCGAGGCGAAACGGCTCGTCGCTTTCGCTAAGCAAGCCAAACTACCGACGGCCTACTTCGAGAATCAAATCTATATGAAAGCTGTCAAAAACGCCCTGGCGCAGCTTGCACCGCAGCAAAGAGCTATGGGACCCATCGCACTGGCACGCAGTGCGGAGGAGCACGCAGGCCCGCACGAGCCGTGGTTCTGGGACCCGACGCGACAGGGCGGCGGCGTCCTGTCAGATATGGGCTGCCACAGCATCGCTGTTTCCTGGTTCGTGCTTACGCCCATCGGCAAACCCGTTACCTTTCTCGAGCCGGTCTCTATCAACGCCGAGACATCGCTGCTCAAGTGGGGCCAGGCCAAATATCGTCAGGAGTTGCTCGACCGAATGGATGTCGATTACGGCAAGACTCCCGCTGAAGACTTCTGTACCGGCATCGTAACGTTCCGTAATCCAGATACCGGACAGCTCGTCAAGGCACAGTTCACCAACTCGTGGATGTATGACAAGCAGGGTCTACGGCTGTTGATGGATGGGCTTGGGCCGGGCTACGCCTTCGAGGTCAACTCGCTTAAGTCTCCGCTTGAGGTCTTCATCGCCGACGTTGCCGCCGAGACCGTCGCCGATGCTGAAACTGCATTGGAAAAGGCGACCGCTTCGCGAGGCCTGCTCGCCGTCCAGCCGAATGAGGCCGACCTCTACGGTTATGTCGATGAGCTTGAGGATGCCCGCAGGGCATTTCTTGCGGGCAAGGACGCCTTTCTCAACTGGGAGTACGGCCTCGAAATCACCAGGCTCGTCCAGGCGGGGTATCTGTCTGCCGAGCGTCGGAAGACAATCGACCTGACCGACCCGGCCATACAGAAAGAGCTCGATTCGTACACATCACTCATCGCATTGGGCAAAGGCGCAGAAATCCTGTGCAAATGAGCTGGTATTAAGGGATGAAAGTCCATTGGATGGCTTACGCCATTACTCTAATTTCTGTCTGCCGATTATTGCATCGGTGAGTATTTTGCCGCTTGCGTATTCGATAGTTGAGCCGGCGGGAAGTCCCCTTGCCAGGCGGGTGATTTTCACGCCGGTGGTTCGCAGCAGCGAGCTTATATAAAGCGATGTGCCGTCGCCGGCCATATTGGGATTGGTTGCCATTATTACTTCTTTGACATTGCCTTCGCGGACGCGCTCGACGAGCTTGTCGATAGTCAAATCACTCGGCTCGATTCCCTCAAGCGGTGCGATATGGCCGCCGAGGACGTGATAGACCCACTTGCAGGCCCCGGTTTTTTCAAGACTTACGACGTCTTTCGGCTGCTCGACAACGCAGATTAGCGTTTTGTCCCGCCGTGAGTCGGAGCAGATTTGGCAAATGGCTTCTTCTGAGAGGTTATCACAGATTTCGCAGCGTTTAATCTTGTTTTTCACGTCACGGATTGCCTCGGCAAGCGCCATAGCTTCAGCCGGCTGAGCTTTTAGGATATGAAAAGCCAGCCGTTCCGCCGTCTTAGGCCCAACACCCGGCAGCTTCCCAAACTCCTCGATAAGTTTGTTCAAGCTCTCTGTATAGGCATTGCTCATAATATAAATACAACATCTATTAAAACAATTGTTAGTGTAACAGCTGCTTACTATATAGCAAGCTAAGTAACGATGTCAACGCACAAAACGAAAGAGAATAGCAAAATAATCTGCGATGAATCGCAAAACTTAATATTTCTGTGGACGTCGCAGAACATGTAGATATGATAACATTACTGTAATTCATTTGACGGGAGTTTTGGCAATGACCAAAATGCACTTAATGGCGAAGCTTACCCTGACCGTACTCGGCATATTTGTCTTTATCCAATTCCTTAAAAGTCTTAACATGGGAGTTGTAATCACTTTCGAAAGAGGACTTTCCGAAGTTCAAGTGAGTCAAATAATGGTCCTCATTATCTCTTCTGCGATTTTTTGTTTGTTAGCATACTATTTATTGTTTAAATCAGACCGCTGGGCTACAAAGATTGTTGGCTCAGCAAGCGAAAACGTAGGTGCTCTTAACCGTTTGTGGATAGTATCAGGCTTCCGTCTTCCCCTCTTCCTTTGCGGTCTATTAATAATATCTGGCAGTACTCAATTTATTATCGATACACTACATTTCGTTATTTGCATACCAGAATTAATCTTAGACTTGGTTGTTTTCAAAATTCCCAATGAAATATTTTATATGCCCTTCTATAGATGGGTTCAGATACTCATTAAAATCTGTAAAGCGGTTTTGGGTATCTATCTGATTTTAGGGGCTCCACAATTTGTACGCTGGCAGGTGAGGAAATTTGAAAGTTATTTGACAACCCAAGTTGCCAAAACCCAAACTCAATAAAGTACAGGCAAGTTATGGAGGCTTATTAAATGAATGATCTAAGAAAACTAACCAGAATTATACTCATTGGATTAAGTCTATATATTTTAATCCGCGGCGGTATGTCTCTATTTTCCGTATTCCCATTTTATATTCTTTCGCTTGTAGAATCTTCTGTTCATCCTGCCAACATCATGGCCCTGCTTTCTCCAGTATTCACCATGATCTATGCGGCGTTGATAATATACCTGCTTATCTACAAAGCAGATTTCTTTGCAGGCAAAATCGTCGGCAGCCAGCAGCGCCAACAAACTCAAATCTGGTGGTTGCCATTTGCGTTTCGGCTGACAGCAGTATTTGCAGGCATACTTTATTTATATTGGGTTGTGCCCACCATGATCTCAACGATACATTCTTACATAATGGCTGTGCATTATGATTTTGAGGATATTTCTTCTTACCTTTCTTGGAATCGAATTTTGAGCTGGGTTATCCTTTTGGCTATAGGTGTTTATCTACTTTGCGGGGCTCCTCATTTTGTCCGCTGGCAGGTAAAGAAGACTCTTGAGCAGTGCAAAAAGTCTGACGAACTGCAAGAGAGCAGTCGCGCATAGACGGCCTGTGATGTTTAGTCTTCTTCGATGCCGGTGATAGTTGCGTCGAGGCCGAGGAGGACGGTTTTTACGGCGGGGTCGTTGATTAGCTCGTTTTTCCTCTGGCTGCGGGTTTTAGCTCGTCTCTCGTCGCTTGCCCCGTTAGAAATTTTTCCTTTTTGCGTCGTATTACCTGTTCCCATTGGAAGATTTCTAACGGGGCTCGTGGCTCGTGGCTCGTTGCTTGTTGCCTGACTTCTGTCCTCTGTCTTCTGTCCTCTGTCTTCTTTAGTCCCTTGTGCCTCGTTGCTCGTTTTACTCTTTACGCTTGTCGGCTGTTTTTTTTTAATCGGGCCGGCTTGCGACTGTGAGAGAAGCTCGTCGACATTGAGGAAATGCTCGCTCAAGGTAAATCTTAATAGTAAAGCTTCTAAAAGTGCCCTGGGCGTGTCGCTGTTCTTGATTGACCATCGAAGTTTTTCGAGCGCGGTTATGTTGTAAATAAGTGCGGCGGTGTCGAATTTTTCGGCCAACTCGCCGGCCCGCTTTCGCTGCTCAGCGGTCAAAATCAAAAGCTCGCTCTCGGCCCCTGCGGATTTGACCACCATTAAGTCGCGCATATAATCGATAAGCGAACTAACGACCCGGACCTCGCTCAGGCCGGTACTGATTAAATCCTCTATTGCGGCAAAAGTTCCCGCTGCGCTGCTGTCGCCGATTTCGCCGATGAGATTATAGATTTTTTCGCTGTTGGGGCTGCCCAGAAACTCCTCGAGCAGCCCGGCGGTCAGCGGTTCTGCGCCGGTGCTTATTAACCTATCCAGCAGGCTCAAGCCGTCTCTCATCGAGCCGTTTGCCATTTTCGCCAGCGGCAGAATCAAATCATCTTCGTATTTTAATTTTTCCTGTTTGAGTATACTCTTGAGCTGGCCGGCGATTTTGTTGGCACTTATATTGCTAAAATCGAATCTCTGGCACCTGGATTGAATTGTCGCGATGACCTTGTTCGGCTCGGTGGTGGCGAAAATAAATTTGACGTGACTGGGCGGCTCTTCGAGTATTTTTAAGAGTGCATTAAAGGCCGGGACGCTGAGCATGTGCACTTCGTCAATAATATAGATTTTAAATCTGCAGCGTGCAGGTCGATAAATTGCATTCTGCCGGAGTTCGCGGACCTGCTCAACACCATTATTTGTTGCACCGTCAATTTCGATAACATCGATATCTTCGCCGAGATTGACCGCAACGCAACTGTCGCACTTGCAGCACGGCTCTGTGGTGGGGGCGTCGAAGGCAAGGCAGTTGAGGGATTTTGCCAGCACCCGTGCCATAGTGGTTTTACCGACGCCGCGGGTGCCGGCAAGCAGATAAGCGTGTGCCACCCTGCCGGTCTTTATAGCGTTCTTGAGCGTCCGGGCGATAGGGTCCTGGCCGATGACGTCATCGAACGTTTGCGACCTGTATTTCCTCGCCAATACGGTATAAGCCATCGCAATTTATTATTTACTATTGACTATTTTCTATTGACTATTTTCGATTAACTATTTTTAATGTCCTGCCGGATGATAAGGAAAAACTGTTAAATAATCAATAATAAATAGTCAGTTTCCAAGGGGATTTATTATGAAAGTCAGAATTGAAGACACCTGCACCGCCTGTGCACTGTGTGTGGATGCCTGCCCTGATGTTTTTGAGATGGGTGAGGAGATAGCCCAGGTTACCGCTGAGGATGTTTCTGCCGAGCACGAGGACGCCGTTCAGCAGGCCGCCGACGAATGTCCGGCCGAGGCAATTATCGTCGAATAACCGCCATCAATTGAGCAGTAACAAGACGCTATGCGGAGAGCTGCTGACTTCTGTCGTGGGCTTTTTTGATAGCTTCTGCTATCAGCGGGCCGAATCCGCCCTCTGCGAAGACTTTCAGGGCCGCTTCGGTTGTTCCACCGGGTGATGTAACCTTGCGCCGAAGTTCGGCGGGACTTTCTGCTCTTTTATCAGCTTCAACGGCGAGCAAAGCGGCGCCTTTAGCGGTCTGGAGGACGAGAGTTTTCGCTATCTCGTCAGACAAGCCTAATTGGCAAGCTGCCTTTATCATCTCTTCCATCAAGAGAAAATAATACGCAGGCCCGCTGCCGCTCACCGCTGTAACCGCATCGATCAGGCTTTCATCATCAACGACGACCGCTTCACCGACTGCCGAAAAGATTGATTTTGCCTTCTCCAGCATCGGCTTGGCCTTGTCATTGGCAAACAATGCGCTGGCTCCTTCGCTGATTAAAGCGGGCGTGTTGGGCATAACGCGGACTATTGCAACGTCGCCGAGAGCATCAGCAATTTTGGTAACTTTGACGCCCGCCGCAATCGATATAATAAGGGTCTCAGGCTTGAAGGCGGGTTTTATGCTTTCGAGAGCTTCGGTCATATTCTGGGGCTTGACGCTTAAGACGAGGATGTCAACCTTCGCGGCCAACCCGGCATTATTCTCAAGAGGGACGACATTATATTTTTCAGCAAGGAACTTAAGCCGCTCGGCCTTGATGTCACTTATAAAGACATTTTCCGGTTTGTAAACTCCGGCTGTTGTTATGCCCTTTATCAGGGCCTCAGCCATATTCCCGCTGCCGACAAAGCCAATTGTGCCCACTTCTTTCTCCTTGTTAAAATTGGTACACTGAAATTTTAGCCCCCGACTTTATGTCGGGGGTTTTCTATGTTGAGAGGGTTTTAACTTACTACCCCCAGGATAAACCTGGGGGCTAACAATTTTGATTGTGTTTCCGAACATAATCGATTTTACTTTTTAACTCATCTTCATTAAAACAGTATCGCTTATCATATCCTTTTGTCCACAACTTACCAACAAATCCATTTGCCTCCAGCGCCAGCCTTGTAGCGTTTTTATAATGGCTCAGGATTTTGCTTATCGGCTTGGCAATAGGATTCAATACTATATGAACGTGATTTGAGTGGACCGCTATGGCGTATATCTTCTGGTCCAAATTTTCAGCTTCACTCAGAATAGCGCTTCGCACAATTTTCTGTCCTTTCTGGTTCAATTTAACAGTTTTTGCTTTCTGCGCCAGCATGTTGGCCTGCCGTAAGCCGACATTTACAGCAAGAACTTTACCATTTTTAACGTATCCGCGTTCGTCCCCTTGCAGCCAACTGCCATAGGTTGTCCACGTTAGCATATACCCCACCAACTTCTTCATAACCAAACCCCATTTAGCCCCCGACTTTATGTCGGGGGTTTTCCTCTCCTTTGAATTTTTCGCTTTACGTTTTTCGTCTCTTGCTATACCCTACACTTTATACCCTAATTTAAGGAAAGGTACAATGCAAAAACAAGTTGAATATCAGGATGCCATCAAAACCAAGTACCCCGAACAGGTGGTAATAGCCATCGCCAGGGACAAGGCCGGCCGCGCCAATCCTGTTACGCTCGGCTGGACAATGATTGTATCGGGGACGCCGCCAATGATGGCAATAGCCGTCGCAAGCAGGCATTACTCAATCGAGACCATCAGGCACTCAAAATGCTTTACCATTGCGTTTCCATCGTCGGAGATGGCTGATGCAGCTTTATTTTTCGGCTCAAAGTCCGGCAGGGACACCGATAAATTCACTGAGTTCGAGTGCGAAACAAAGCCGGCCAAAGCGATTGATTCGGTGCTGCTTACCGATGCTGTGGCCAATTTCGAATGCGAGCTTGAATCAGAAACGGTGGCCGGCGACCACATAATCTTTGTCGGCAGGGTTGTTTCCTCCCATACCAACACCGAGCCGAAAAAGCGGCTGTACACCGTAGGCCCCGGCCATAAATTGGGTTCGGCTTCCTGAAAAACCGGCTCCTGCGGTTAAGTCTAAACCTTACGGATGCCGTCCTGAATTAGCCGAAGCCCTGCCTGCCCTCCGTAGCTTTAGCGAAGGGGGGAGCAGAGCCGAAGGGGCAAGACATTCCTTGTCGGATTTACCCCGTTGTATGTGTTCAGCTATGGGAAATTTCCTGGTGGCACGGCCATCTTGGCCGTGTTTTTCACGGGCTTCAAGCCCGCGCTATATTAGGAAACTGCGGAAAAGTCAACTGCTTTTGTCGATATCCACGAAATCAGTTGACTTTTTCGCCAAGGGTGGTTACTTTATGACAGTAAAGTCAGGTATGGCTGCCAATTTAACCAGCAAGCAAAGCCAATACCTGAATTTCCGAAAAAGAAAGTGTTAGGAAATACTATTCCATGATTGATATAGAAAAAATCAAACCAGAGATTGAACGGGTATGTCGGCGTTTGCCGGTCAAACGATTAGGCCTGTTTGGTTCTGCTTTGAGCCAGAATTCCTCTCAAGGTAGTGACGTCGACGTTCTGGTGATTTTCGATTCGGGCGAAAATATTGACCTTTTCGACAAGTACTTTGAATTAAAAGAGCAATTAGAAGAAATATTTAAACGAGAGGTTGACCTCGTTGTTGATAGAAAATTCAGAAACCCTGTCTTAAGAAAATCTATTGACAGGACAAGGACCGTCATTTATGAACGATGAAACAAGAAAAAATCTTATTGATATCCTTACAGGCAGCCGAGGAGATACAAAATTTTGTTCGCGGAATGGATTTCAAGGCATATCAAAACAAGCCTGTTACCAAAAGAGCTGTCGAAAGAGACTTTGAAATTATTGGAGAAGCTCTTAACAGGATTAAGGACACAGATGACGAATTACTGGAAAAGATTTCCGAGCATCACCGCATCATAGGGTTCAGAAATATCTTAATTCACGGTTATGATATTGTTGATGAGGCCATTGTATGGCAAGCCGTTACAAAACACCTGCCGATTTTAATCAGAGAAATAAAAGAAATACTGAGCGACTAACAAAGTAGGGCAGATAAATTCGGAAAATCAAAGAACACATCGATGGGTGGCAGCCACTGAGCGAACGTAGTGAGCGAAGTGGATGGTGGTTTTTAGCTATCATCTACAGCCTGATTGTCATTTGCAAGCTGAATGAGATTGATCCATTTGAATATCTCCGAGATGTGCTTGGCCGCATCAGCACCCACCCGGCCAGTCGAATTGCCGAGTTGACATCTTGAGGCTGGAACTGTCTACCAAGGTCGCAAATGCGCGTCACTCAGAGCCAAGGCCGATTCATACTGTTCTGGCAAAGTGTACTTTTCCCCCTATTCAGCAGGGAACTTCGTGTATTCTATTGAATTCCGTTGAACTGTGCGTAACATTCGAACTCACCCGACCAAAAAGCTGACGCTTTTTGGTCGGGTGCAGTGACTGGTTATGGATTTTTATTCGTTTCCTTATCAAGTTCCATTTTGAGTGCAGAAATACGATACTCAATATATTGTAATATCCACGCAACTGCCGCAAACAAAATTGCCAATCCCATAAATAGTAGCATAATCCGATTGCTACTGGGTGTTTGTAAAAATATGAAGCTGTAACATCCAAGTACAATCAGATAGCAGATGGTCATAATGATTAATACTCTCCTTTTTTGTTTTGATACGCTTTTATCCATTTTAATATTCCCTCCTATAATTTCATATCCATAACTATGTTTATATGGTTTCCGTATAAAACTCCTTACCTCTCCGAGTGTCAGTATAACACCCCTTTGCCCAAAGTCAATAAGTAATCCCTTGGAAACGAATTACTAATTCCGGGGACACCATACTTAATTCCAGCCGATGTCTGCGTCCCAAAGCTCCGCAGTAATTCAGCCCAGCCGCTGTCCTCTATCAAAACCTATCATTAGAAAGCACAACTCATCGAAAAATGTACCGGACACCTTTAATTCCCTTGCTTCCTTGCTAGGGCTTGGATTTGTTTTACGACTTTAATAAGTTCTTTGTTGTCAGGAGACCAGTGTAACTTCCAGGAATAGAGGTTGTCGATGCGCACCTCCACCAAATACGAAGTGCCATCAAATCCCCATTTCTTGTTCTCTCTGGGGATGTTTTCAAATTCGTCAGAGGTCACGAGCGCTCTGACCTTTGCAGTCTGTTCCTCATCAAGTTGCCTTTGGACAATCTTCTTCTTGGAGTGAGTCCCAGGATATACGGTCAGTTGTCGATTCGCCAGGTCAACCTCGATCGCTTCGGCAACGACTCCCATGGGCTGAACGAAAAGTCGGACCCGGTCTCTGTCAAGTCGCCGGATTCCACGCTGCCTGCAGTACGTTTTGATGCACCAAAGATTTCCTGCTCGGTGCGCTGTTGTTGGCTTGATGTGTGGGAAGACCGCATCAGGTTCCTTTGGCTCTACAATGATAACCTGAGGCTGTGCCTGCGGCGTCTTGCTCTGTGCAGACTCCGTTGTAGGCGGTAGCCCGGAACCGGTTTGGTGCCGAGGGACAGCGGCACAGCCAACAAGAACGATAGCAGGTAGCACGACCGATAGCGCGATTTTCATGTTCCCACCTTTCGCCGAACTTTGTATATATGGTTTCCGTATAAAACTCCTGACCTCTCCGAGTGTCAGTATAACACCCCTTTGCCCGAAGTCCATAATTTCTTCCTTGTTAGGGTGGGGCTTGCCCCACCATTATCTCTCCCTGTTTATGTCCAGAAGGAAGGTTGCGGTGCAGGGCTGCGGCCTGGCAAATATCAACATCTGAACACCTATAAGACTTTGGCATTCAGTATTAGGACTAGCCACATTTGTTAAAGAAGTCCTCCTCGTATTTGAATTGGTGGTCAGGATATTTAGGTTGCAAGTCAGAAATACATTCCATGAGCACTTCCTTAGCTGTTTGCTTGGATGTTGCCTTCTTGCCCAAACTATGCATGCGGCGTATGTTGTAAATCATCCTTAGTTCTTTTTGTGGGTCTGGATCTGGCCAGTCTGGTATATGCTCTAGTTCCTCTTTTACCCTCTCTTGCATCTCTTTCCGTTTGTTGGTCATATTTTGGTCCTCGCTGTTTCGATGCAGTTAATAATCTCTTCGCGTAGCTTTTCCGTGATTATTGGTTTCGTTCTCGTGTCGTCAAGAGATAAGTATTCCCCCGGATCACATGCTGCATAGAACGAGCGAATGTTATCGTAATCGAAATGGACCTCAATATTTCTAACATTTGAGAGATCATAGAGAACCTTGAAGTCTATGCCAAGACTATCGAGACCTTTCTTTCCATACCTTACAATAAGCTGTTCGCTCTCAATTGCTTCCTTGGTGCAGTTGTAGCTGTTGATGTAAGCCTTGCGTTCTTGTGAAACTGAACTGTTTATAAATAGAATACCTTTCCTATATGCTACCTTAATCACGTAAATTACAAACGCTTTCTTCCTCTGTATGATCTCAACTTTGATGATAGCTGTATCTTCTTGAGCCAATAAATCTGATCGCTCAAGAGCCATGCTGTAAAAGTATCCACCAACACCTTGGTACGCCAGTTTTTTTCCTGTAGTATGGAACAGCTTCTGATTGAAGTAAGATGAAAATGCTGCAGACTTCTGCGTTGTCTGCGCTTGCAATTTTGTTAAACTCAGGGAGAAGTTTCTCGCTAACTCTCCCAAATAGTTTGATCCTGATCCACAATAAAGGTAGATATCCTCTTCTAAGGTGTTTGGGTTTTCACTGGCCCATTTCAGAATGAGATGTTTTTGAGCAACACAATCATAGATGCCGAATATAGCAGTAATTCCTGACCGATGATACTTCGTGTGGCTGTTTAGGAAGCCTTGAATATCCTCTTTGGATTCGAGTCTTGGCTTTTCTTGAAGGTCCTTCGCCAGCGCATAGCCAACCTTGTCGCTACCAGCGAATGACATTATGCAGTTGGGCAGAGGGTACATGATCTTAAATGCGCGGTCATCCATATTGACGGGTATGGTGACACCAGTGGTGGTACAGATTCCGTCTCTTATAATGGTTCCCAGCGGGGCAGTAACAACGTTATCAGCGGTAAGTATGCAGGATTTCGAATCAGAGATACCAGCAATGAACGTCATGATTTCCTGTACGCTCCTTAAATCCGAACTGTGTATTATATGGTTTCCAGATAAACCCGCTTTCGGGTCTTTCTTCCAGATAATGCTCCAATCGCAATACTTCCTAAGTTCGCTTTATTTAACGATTATAAACCTTCCGACCTGCCAGTCAAATCTTCTATCGTTATAATCCTACCATTACGGCTTGATTTTGGACAATTCAACAAACTCATTGCTAAGTTGCGTTCTCTGGCTGGAGCATGAAAAAGCTCGTAGTCATTTGACTATCCACGTAATCCGCGATTAACTATTTCTTCGTGCCCTTCGCGTCCTTCGTGGTGAAAACCCCGTGAAATCTGTGGCTAATTTTCTTCTTGACTTTTGCTCGAAATTTGGTATAATACAAATCGCCATAGAAATGGCAGGTATTTAGCGGAGAACCGCACGTCTTAGTATCAGCAGATACACGCACATAAACCCTTATTTGGCAATCAAGGCAGACTTTTGGATTTAGGTCATTTATATTTTGATATTGTTTCGGATTTAGAGCTTAGAATTTCGGATTTTGCCAGTCTTGGCATCTTTACACTTGTAAAGAGTCCTCTACAAATCACACCTTTTATGCAAAACAAAGCCAATTTTCTGGATGCCCTAATGAACGTAAATCCATATAATACAACGTATTATGAAAATAAATGGCAGCGGAGAGTCCGAAAAAACAAACCCAATTCAAACCCAATCAAACCCAATCTCCGAAAAGCCAAAATGAATGTAAACTCACTTATAACAAAGGATTACAGAAAAAAAGATGATTTCGCAGTCCAAAAAAACAAACCCAATTCAAAGCCAATTTCCGTAAAGCCCAAAATGAACGTAAACTTATATGTTACAAAGGATTATGAAAATAAAACCGTTTTCAGGCTCGAACAAAACAAACCCAAACAAAGCCAATTTCAAACTCGAAGCGAATTTATCCCTAAGGGAGCGGAGATCCCTACGGGTGAGCTTCTCGGAATCCTCAAACCGGGGACCAATTTCAAATCGGAAGGCAGAAGCGAAAAATGGAACTTTTCTCACCGTTCGTCCGACTTATATTATAGGATTATGCGAAAGAGCCGGGCCCAGATATATAATGAGCTGCTTGTTCTAAAATGCCAACAGGGCAGCAGAGACGCGTTTGAGGGGCTTGTCGAAAGATGGCAAAAGCGTCTCTGGCATTACGCCTTCCAGGTAACCGGCTCCGACGCAGCTGCATGGGACGTTGTTCAGGAAACCTGGGTCGGCATTATAAATGGTATCAGGAAACTTGGCGATGCAGCCGTCTTTGGCTGCTGGGCATTTAGAATTCTCAATAATAAATGCGCAGATTGGCTCCGCAAGCAGCACCTGCAATCCCGGCTGAGTGACCAGCTTGCAAATCAGGCACAAGACGAATCGGACAAAAGGCAAAACAGCAGCGAAAAAGTTGAATCACTATTTGTAGCTATCGAAAAACTTTCACCCGAGCATCGGGCGCTGCTTACGCTGCGGTATCGTGAGGGGTTCGATATAAGCCAGATGGCGGAAATCCTTGGTATTGCCGAGGGGACGGTTAAATCTCGATTGCATCGTACGCTGGAGAAACTACGACAGTTAATGGGACAGAAACCAAATGGATGAATTTGAAAAAACAATACGGACAACCTTAAGTGATACGGACAAGTTTGACGCCGCAAAGGCGGAAACTTTAAGAAAGGAGATAGTGCAAATGTTTCAAAAGAAGTTGAAAACAGCACTAATTATCACGTGGGTAGGGATTGGCGTTGCTGTTGTCTTTGAGGTAGCTGGATGGATTGGGTTGGTTTTGAGCATGTTCCTGGGCGGCGGTGTAAAACTGATGATATTTTTTGGGGTTATCGCTTTATCTGCAGGGCAGCTTCATCTACTGGCCAAGCTCTGTTATTGGGTCTATCATAATGAAATAAAAGTGCGCACGGAGGTAAAAGAGCTTCAGCTTCAAATCGCAGAACTGGCGGACAAAAATCCCCCTGCCGGAAATTAACCGGTCAGCAGTTCGAATTCTTCGCTGCTGAGGGATTGCCTTAGCTTTTGCAGGGCAATAAGTTCGATTTGGCGGACTCTTTCTTTGCTGAGGTCTAAATCTTCTCCGATTTGCTTCAAGGTCTTTGTCTTCTTTTTTATAGGTGAGCCGACCAGGCCGAAATGATTTAAGATTATATACTGCTCGCGTTCGTTGAGCTCATCCTTGATAACTTGCACGAGACTTCGGCGTGCACGTTCGATAGCTGCAAAATCTGCGGCTTCCGTGGTTCTCAAATAACGCTGGATGTTTGCCAATGAACCTACTTTTTTCCTGGTAAGCTCCGTACTTTTACCGGATACCTTTGCATATTCTTTGGCTATGTTCAATGAGGCATGCTTGCTGAATCGAATGCCCCTTGTATAATCGAATTCTTCGACTGCTTTGGTCAGTGCGAAATTGCCCTTGCTTACTAATTCCAGAAAATTAGGCCCACCGGTAGCGTGTTTGCCTGCGATGCTGACGACAAGTCGCAGGTTTGCCTCGATTATCATTTTTTTGATTGTCTCGGCCTCAGCAAGATAGTTTTCTATTTCGTTTAGCCGAGCACCCGAGACACGAACGGGTTTCATACCCGCTCTGGTTATGTAAGATAGGTATTTGAGGTAATTATATCTGCGGAACAACTCGACTTCACGTTCTCGATTTAGCACAGGCGTATCCTTCAACCTCTGCAAATACTCCGGTAGAAGAGACTCGCCGACTAATTCGAATGGTTCAAACTTTTTAGCAGAGACGGGCTTGTCCATCTTCATTGGTTTTCCGAGGATCTTTTCTCCGGCGCCTTCCTGGAGAAATTCGTCGCTGGCGGTGAATTCGATTTTTCTGGCCAGAAGTGCCTTTGCCTTTCGTCGATTTATAATGCGATATATCGAGCTTTTACTGCGCTTGAATCGCCTCATCAACTCTTTGACGCCGGTGCCTTGTTTGAAGAGTTTGTAGAGTTCGGCGGCCTGGGCCGGGCTGATTACGCCGGGCGGCTCCTTAAAAATAGACTTATCCGGGTTGGCCTTTTCGTAGCTGGCGATTGTGTACCTGACGGTTTCGTGGACCTTGTCGATTTGAGCTGCTATCTGGCTTATTATCTGATAGCGGCTCATTGTGGTCCTGGCCGCAAGTGCCCTGGCCTGCCTTATAATCAGTTGTTTTTGTTTGTTTGTCAGTCGCGTAAAGATTTTTGCTTTCGCGATAAGGTTTGGATTTGCCTTGATGAATTTATCGACGGCCGATTGCAAGAAGCCGAAGCGTTTTTTGCCGTCGTCAAAGATAAATTTTCGCACAATCAGGCCTCGTTTTCGCCAGCGATGAATTGTTTTTGTTGAGACGCCGAGGGCTGCTGCGAGTTTATCAATGGTATAGACTTTTTCACGTTGCTCAATGACGGGGCGAGCAAGCTGGCCGCTTAGCCTGGAGATGAAAATCCGGAGGTCCTCGGCAAGCTCGTCGCCTTTTATGAGCTGATGCGCTGCGTCCTTAGGGTGAAAACCAGTGATACGAAAGCAGACAAACTCGAAAGGATATTCCTTGTCCCTATCGATAATCGCAAAGAGTTTTTCGACGGCATCGAGCTGTTTTCGGCGCTGCTTCCGGGGGGTAAATCGAAGCTGGGCCAACAATTCTGCTAAATTTTCATTCTGTATCTGTCGCATATTACCAAGTGTCCATTTTAACAGATTAAGCGCAAAAAAACAGCGTTTTTTCGACTCTTATCTGTTCACCGCCGAGAACGACTGAGACCGCTAAGCTCAAATTTTACTCCGGATTTCGATTTGAAACAGTGCGATGCACCATAAATTTGCTAAAATAGACCTTATGTTGGAGCGCATACTAACAATATTGATTCTGGCTGGAATTCTCTGGCAACCCACTTCCGTCACAGCAGATGAAATTAGTCTCGGCCGGCTCGATTCAACCCAAAACCGTCCTGAACTTCGGCCAGGTTATGTGCAAGGTGACGTAGTCAGTTATTCTTACGTGCCAAATAAACGATGGACGAGGCAGGAGGCGTGCGGCATTTTGCCCTATCTTTGCGAGTACGGGCTCCAGAAACACCAAGATGGTACTCCGCTTGAGACTTATCACCGAGAGAATATCCGCCGGATTGATATGGTAAGTCGCTGGTCAACAGCCGTTATGCTCTATCCGCGTCGTCGTTCGTATCGCGACGAAATCATAAATTTGATGCTCCGTTGTTTCAAAAACCGCCAACTTATAGTGTTGCGGGTTTATTGGTCACCCCGCGAACCTGCTCCTTATTCGCAAGCGGTGGATTTACTTGAGACACTGTGGGCCAAAAGAAATATGGTGCTTACCAGCCCGGAGGGCGACCGGGCCACAGGTCAACAGCTCATTAATAACGTTCTTATGATAAAGCTTGGCGACGAAGGCCTGGGTGCATTCGGGACCGAGGGACTGGAGTTGATTCACAAAAAATTCTATGACACAGTCAAGTATCGCGTTATGGACGGTAAAAAACCGTTTACTCATATCAAAGCCTGGTACAACATGATTGGTTACTGGAACGGATGTTACGCGGCGACACAAAAAGACCTTGATATTCATAAGCACCGCAAAATTCCCTCTAACGCAGAGTTCATCGGCACCGATGTGTACCAGTGGTGGGGTCTCAAATGGGCCCCGTTTGACCCGTACGGTGTCGGCATCACACGTGCCCAGGTTCAACGCGTGGTTGACCATTGGCACAGTTACTTCACCGGATACTATCCGGATGGCTTGAAGATGGAGGCCACGGACAAACCCTCGCCCGAAAGCCAGAATGAAACGCATGCAATGATGGGGGCCATTGAACTGGCGAACGCTCAGAGTGCTATGATGTTTTTCATCGGCGTTTCAGCGCAGATCAAAGACGTAACCTACACAACACCGATAGAAACCATGGACGCCTATTATGACAACCTCAAAGCCGGTCCCTGGGTGGGATTGTCCTGGTGGCATTTCGAGGATTTCGCTGATATGGAGGGCGCCATACACTACGTTGATAAAGATTTTCGGCATTACACCCCACAGCACCCCAAAGGCATTGCCTACTCACGGGAACAGCTTGACAAACTACACGATGAGTTCATCGCTTCCCGTATGCGCATGTTCGAAGACATCGTTTACAACCAGTTCGGCCATTTGAATCCGAGGGATGGCGGATTGTAGTTATCTGTACATTCTTTGGAGTTAATTTCAGGCGACGAGACTCTTGGCTATATCGACGGCCGAAGCGGCATCGGGGGCGTAGCCGTCGGCACCAATCCTGTCGGCATAACCCTGTGTTACCGGTGCGCCGCCTATCATAACCTTGACTGAAACGCCGGCGTCCTTCAGTGCCTTTACGGTCTTCTCCATACCGGGCATTGTTGTAGTTAAAAGCGCACTCATACCAATCAACTGAATGCCGGTGCTGCCGGCCTGCTCGACAAACTTTTCAGGCCCGACATCGACACCGAGGTCGATAACTTCAAAGCCCGCTCCTTTTAGCATCATTGCCACTAAATTTTTACCGATATCGTGCAAATCACCCTGCACGGTTCCTATCAGGAACTTTCCGACCGGCTTGACGCCGGCCTTGACAAGCTCCGGTTCAAGGATTTCCATCGCCATTTTCATTGCGCGGGCGGCAATAAGCACCTCAGGTATGTAAATCTCATTCTTTTTGAAACGGTTCCCAACGACGTCCATACCTGCAATTAAACCCTCTTCGAGAACACTTTTAGCCGCTGTTCCCTCATCAAGGGCTGCCCTGGTAATTTCCACCGCAGTATTTTGGTCGCCTTTGATAATTGCGTCAGCTAATGTTTTCAAATCTGCCATCTCTGTTTACCTCAACAAAACCAACACTTTTCTCACAATCAAAGCCACAATTAAACATTATTCCACAATCCAGAACAAGCGCTAAATGAAACTTTTTTACCGCAAAGGCATTTTTTAACGGAATAACGGAATAACGGTATAAAAGCAGATTTATATCGTTTGACACATAGCGGGTGGTGATATATATTACCCATTTTATTATCTCAATACTTGTTTACTCTACATAAATGGTCTGGATAACAGGATAGTTGTCGCTTTAAGTTTTTAGTGTTGATTTTTGAGTTAATTCAAAACTAAATACGAGATACGGAATATGAGTGATTACATAGTTCTGGTAAAACAGGTCCCCGACGTAACGCAAATCACGGACAATGCGTTCGACCTCGAGACCGGCACGCTGATTAGAAGCCGGCTGGCCAGCGTAATCAACGAGCTGGACTCGCAGGCGTTGGCTTTTGCAAACCAGATGAGGCGGGACAGCGGTGACAAGAACGGCAAAATCATTGCCTTAACTATGGGGCCGCCGATGGCCGAGGAGGTTTTGCGATATGGCCTGAGCCGATGCGCCGATACGGTGGTGCTGCTGACCGACAGAACTCTGGCCGGAGCAGATACCGTCGCAACGGCAAATCCCTTGGCATTTGCCGTCAGAAAAATAGTCAGAGAAATTCTTAAAGCAGACGGCGATTATTATGTGGTTTGCGGGATGCAGTCGGTGGACGGCGACACGGCCCAGGTGCCGCCGCAAATTGCTGAAGAAGTGGGTCTGCCCTGCATAGCTTATGTCACCAAAGCCGAATTCAAGAACAAGCGGTTTGAATTCACACGCATTATCAGCGGCGGCAGCCAGGTGGTTGCCGCCAAGAAGCTGCCGGCGGTAATAACCGTTGCCAAGTATGAGTATCCTGTGTTTGCAACATTTGCAGCAACGCGACAGGCAGGCAGGATGGAAATTATTCGGTGGGGCAGCGATGATATTAAAGCCACCCACATTGGTGTTACAGGCTCGAAGACGACTGTAATACGGGTTTTTCCACCGGGCAAAAGCACCAGAAAATGCGAGCAGGTCGGCGATGCAAAAGCATTAGCGAGGGTGCTTGTTGACCAATTCAAGAGCGGCGGCGCCGAGGCCGGCGAGGACGCCGATACTCAAACAAGCCGCTACATTTTGCCGCGCAAGCGAGCGAGTTTGTTTGACAGAAGCTTCGAGGGGACAAAAAAGGAAAAAGAGGATTTTGAGATTTTAGCCGGCAAGCTCAAGGAGCTCGGCATTACCGAGGTAGGTGAGATTGATGATACGAATAAGGAAAAGATTCTTGCTGCGGCAGGGGAGCATTTCCATAAGAAGGCATTGGAGGATATGATAAACGGTTTGCAGTTGACCGAGCCGAGCTATAAGGGCGAGGTTTGGGTCGTCGCCGAGCACAGTGATGGTGCGGTACATCCGGCGACGTTCGAGCTTATCGGCAAGGCACGTGCGCTTGCAGATTCTCTGGAAACCAAAGTAGGCGTTGCAGTAGCCGGCTACGAGGCCGAGCCAATGGCAAAAGAATTAATCGCCGCCGGTGCAGACAACATCTACATCATCGATGATAAGCTGCTCAGCGTATTTGACCCGGCTGCACATCGCAAAGCCATTGCCGACGCGATAGCCACGTACTGGCCGCAAATCGTTCTCTATGCTGCAACTCCACAGGGTAGAATGCTGGCGCCGATGGTCTCATACAGGGTTGGCTGCGGACTGACTGCCGACTGCACCGGACTGGATATCAAGGACAGTTCACGAAAAGGCCTGATAGGGATTCTGCTGCAGACCCGTCCGGCACTGGGCGGCAACGTTATGGCTACTATCTGCACGAAAAATTCAGAGGCGCAAATGGCTACCGCAAGGCCGGGCGTTATGAAGAGACTCCCCGCCGATGAGTCAAGAACGGGCAAAGTCATCAAACACAAGGTCGAGTTTTCCGAAGACGATGTTAGTCTGAAAATTATAAAAACAGAGCTGGGCACTGGTGAGGTGAACTTTGGTGCCGACGTGGTTGTCAGCGGCGGTAAGGGTATGCAGAACCGGGACAACTACGAACGGCTGGTAGGTTCGCTTTGTGATGGCTTAAGCAAAAAGTTGGGTACGGAGGTCGAAAGAGGCGCTTCGCGTGCAGCGGTGGAGCAGGGCTTTATTGAGCGTGTGCACCAGGTTGGCCAAACCGGTACTTCCATCGGGCCGAAAATTTACATTGCCCTGGGAATATCCGGTGCGATTCAGCATATGATAGGCATTGCAAACACCGAGACCATTGTCGCTATCAACAGCGACCCAAACGCACCGATATTCAAGCAGTGCGATTATTATATTGTCGGGAATGTTGAAGATACGGTGCCGCAGTTGGTTCAGGCATTGGAGGTGGAATAAAAAGTGCCGAGCAATAAAGATTACAACAAAGTATCGGTTTTGATAGTTGGCGCGGGGCCGGCCGGTCTGGCAAGTGCGATACAGCTCAAAACCGAAAAGCCGGAGATTGATGTTTGCGTCATAGATAAAGCGCCTGGTCTGGGCAATCATAATCTCTCCGGCGCGGTTTTAGAGGCGCAGGTGCTGCATAGGCTGCTGGATTCGGCTGCTGCCGGCTGGCAAGAGAGCGAAGCCGCCAAAGATGTGTTAGGCAAAAAGGTCGACAAAGATAATGTGATGTTCTTTTTGGGAAAGAAGCTGTCATTTAACATTTTCTTTATGATTAAGCTCGCAAAGATTTTCCAGCTCTCTGTCGGCCAAATGATACACAAAGGTGATTATATTGTATCGATAAGCAAGCTGACCAAGTGGCTGGGGCAGCTCGCAAGAGACTTCGGCGTCGAGGTGCTGACCGGTTTTGCCGCCGAAGATATTATTCTCGATGAATCCGCTGATAAGGCAACAGGTGTCAAACTCGTTGACCAGGGTCTTGATAAAGAGGGCAATAAACAGCCGAACTTCATCGAAGGCGAAGTCGTAAACGCTGATTTTGTGGTGCTTGCAGAAGGGTGCGATGGGCTTTTGACGGAAAATTTTATAGAAAAGGCGAAGCTGCAGAGGCAGTCTCCTCAGCTTTACTCGGTGGGCGTAAAAGAGCTTATAAAGGTAAGCAGCGAGCAATACAAAAAATTTGGCGACACCCGTGTTGTTCACGCTATGGGCTATCCCTTATGGACGCCGGTCATTGGGCCGGGAATGTTCGGCGGCGGAATTATGTACCCGGCCGGTGACGAGCATATTGCCGTGGGGATGATAGTCGGTGCCGACTGGAAATACTGCGACTTCAACCCGCAGGATGCCCTGACGAATTTCAAGAACCACCGCTTTGTAAAGAAATTTATAGAGGGAGGTACGGTAGTAGAGGCGGGCGCAAAGATGATTCCCGAAGGCGGATATTACGCTATTCCAAGAGATGCAGAGACCGGCAGTATAGGTAAAGGCAACGTGATGATTCTGGGCGACAGCGCCGGATTTGTAAATATGCTCAAAATCAAGGGGCTGCATAGCGCTATTGATTCGGGCATCCAGGCGGCAAAGGCCATCGCTGAAAATCTAAACAACCCCGAGGCGGCAGCGTCGAGATATACCGAGCTGATTGAGCAGTCGAATGTCGCCGGCGAGATGGCCTCGGCAAAGAACTTCCGGCAGACGGTCGCAAAGTTCGGGCCTTTGCAGGGAATGCCGCTGTCGGTTCTTGGCGGCCTGCTGCCGAAATTTAAGGCCGAATATGACTACGAGGCGATGACCATCGCGCCATACCGCCTCAAAGGCAACCAGGAATTCGATAAAGACACCTTTACCGCAATGGCGGCGACCGAGCATCGCGAAGAGCAGCCGTCACATCTGACGATTCTGGATTCGGATATTTGCAAGACCAGATGCACACCGCAGTTCAGCAGTCCCTGTATTACATTCTGCCCGGCGGGGGTTTATGAGACGGTGCACGATGAAGTAAAGCCGGCCAACCCATCCAACTGTCTGCACTGCAAGACGTGCCAGAGGAAGTGCCCGTTCGACAATATCAGGTGGACGGCTCCGGAAGGCGGCGGCGGACCACGCTACAAGCAAATGTAAAAGAAACACATATCACAGTAGAATCAAGACCATAGAATCCCGCAAACAAGCAGTGTGTAAGTGTACGAGCACTTTTGCTCTTGCGCACTTGCCCTCCTCCGCACTTATATAGGACTTAGAAACCCGGCGGCTCCTATAAAAACGCCACAGCAGCCACTGTATTTTAGATATGTGCTGTGAAAAGACACGTCCACATAAAGTGGCTTTTTTATAAGACCGATAGCATAGAGGGAGAAATGCAAAATTATGTTTTTAGTTTTCTAATAGTAAACAGAGGGTCAATTATGACGGCTCAGTCAAACCCGTTAGAAATTCCAGAGAGGGCAAGAGAGACGGATACTGGATACCCGATACTCGATACTCGGCGAGAATCGAGAATGGGGTCAAGGCAGGCAAAAGTTTTTGTAATACTGCTGCTTTCAATGACAGTCGCGGCGATAATCTTAATGGCCCTGGGCAATAATCCTCCCTCCGCCGGTGCATTTTGTCTTTCACGCTATTACCGTCTTGACCCTGTCGAAAAAGCTATAACGTCTCGAGCCGCCCAATCTTCAGGACGCTGGAACTGCATCGAAATTTATTATAGCGGCACCAAAGCCGGCAACATTGAGCAGTTGGCCTCGTTGAGCGGCCTGGCCGGTCCCCAGGATATCAACTGCCACTTTGTTATCTGCAACGGCCTGGGCGGCGGCGACGGCCAAATACAAACGACCGAGAAATGGCAAAGACAATACCTAATTCGATCCCGCACCAAAAACGGAACGCAGCAAACTGTTTTTTTAGTGCGGGACGATATTCGAAATTTGAATGCTATCGGAATCTGCGTTATAGCTGACGGCAAAACCACCCGCCCAACCGACTTTCAGGTAAAAAGCGTAGAGGCGCTCGTAGAAGCGCTGCACAGAAAGTTCAGCATTCGACCCGAATCCATCCACTACCCCGGCGATTGGTGGTAGCGACAAGACCCGTTGGAAGTCCGCACCTGACTCCGGTGGTTTAGCTCCGGCAGTGTGTCATCCGGTCCGGTAATTTGCCGGATTGCCTCGTGTCTTTTGGGAAGTAGCTTTTGCAGCATCGCTATTTATGGGACTTACAAATCCGGCTGGTCTTATAAAAATGCCGGAACAGAGAGTTTATTGCGGCTATGTATGAAAAGGCTAATCTATGTAAAGTGCCAATTCGATAAAACCGATACCAGCGATATAAAGCGTAAGTGCAGACAACTGCGGAGTTTTACCCGGATTCGCCGCTCGCACCTGCGGTTACGCGAGTGCAGGCGAAGGCGAATTGCCCCGTGTTTTTCGGGAGACAAAATACAGTGGTATAATGAATAGGCGGTTGTTGGCGCCGGAAAAGTGAAGATTAAGAAAGGAGTCGAAAAATGCTACTGGACACAATCTTAGGCTGGTTCAGTACGGATATGGGCATTGACCTCGGTACCTGTACTACCCTGGTATGTGTACGCGGTGAAGGTATTGTCCTTGACGAACCCTCCGTAGTTGCAGTTCGCAAAGGGACCAACATTGTCCTGAACAACGGCGAAGCGGTTGGCCTGATTGCACGTGAAATGCTTGGCAAAACGCCCGGATCAATTACTGCAATAAGACCTCTGAAAGACGGCGTAATCAGTGACTTCGAAATTACCGAGGCGATGCTGGGCTATTTTATCCGCAAAGTGCACGGCAGGGGCGGCCTGGTCAGACCCCGGGTGGTAATTGCCGTCCCGAGCGGAATAACGGCGGTTGAACGCCGGGCCGTCATAGACAGTGCCGAGCGCGCAGGTGCCCGCAAGGTCTATCTCGTCGATGAGCCAATGGCGGCAGGCATCGGGGCCGAGCTGCCAATCACAGACCCCACCGCCTCGATGATTGTCGATATCGGGGGCGGAACTACGGAAGTGGCCATAATGAGTCTGGCCGATATCGCCACCTCTGAATCAATCCGCGTCGGAGGCAACGATATGGATGAAGCGGTAATCAATCATCTCAAAAGAACATACAACCTGCTTGTCGGCGAAGCAAGGGCCGAGAAAGTCAAGATACAAATCGGCTCTGCCGCCCCGCTGGAAGAGGAGCTGACAATGGAGGTGGCCGGCAGAGACACCGTCTCGGGCCTGCCGAGAAAAATCGTTATAACGAGTGAGGAAATCCGTGAAGCCCTCCGCGAACCCATCGCTGCAATCATAGATGCGGTTACGGCAGCGCTGGAAAAGGCCCAGCCGGAATTGGCCGCCGATTTGATAGACAACGGCATGCACATCTGCGGCGGCGGCTCACTGCTGCGGGAAATGGATACTATACTGGCAAACGCAACCGGCTTGGAGGTCAAGAGGGTCGAGGACCCGATGAGTTCCGTAGCACGCGGTACCAGCGTATATATGGAAAATCTGGAGTTGTGGAAGGATACGATGAGCAATGGCGAGCATGGATGGGAATGAAGAGAATTATCGATTAACAACTGAATATCATCGTGTCCCGTCGGAAACGGGGTGCGGAAACAGATATGGCGAGGGCGCAAAACAGAGTCTCCAGACGAATATTACTTACCTGGTTTATATTAACCGGGCTTATTTTCCTCTTTGTCCCACAGAATTTGACAAATAAATTCCAGTTCGCTTTCGCTCACATTTTTCGCTGGCCTTTAAGTATCGGCAGAAACATTTCTCTTTCGGCGCGTACGCAGTCCGCAAGGGGCGGACTTGCAGACGTTGTCAGCCGCAGCAAATACAACAGGCTGCGGAACCATCTTGCCAACATTACAGAATGGCTGGCTCAAGAACGTCAAAAGGTTAAAAAGCTGTCGGGACTGCACGATAGGGCTGTTTGGAAAGGCGTGAATTTCGTGTTGGCTGATGTCATCACGGCCTCCGGCAGCTCGCATAACCGGCTCATTATCAACCGCGGCGAAAGCGACGGCCTGGCTAAGGGCCAGTTCGTCCTCGGCGACTACAGTATCATCGGAACCATATCCGACGTTGACTCCCGCACAGCTCAGGTCAAATTGTTTACAGACTCGACATCCAGGATAGCGGTAAAGATAGAAGGGTTAAATATAGACAGGGTGATGCAGGGCAACGGCAGCAATTCCGCCAGGGTTCAGTACCTCGCGGCAAAGCACAGGGTTAAAATCGGCGTTGTTGTTTATGCCGGCAAAAAGCCGGGGTTTCTGGATGTCCCGATGATTATAGGAACGGTGGCCGAATGCAAAAGGGGCGCTGAAAATCCGTTGCTCTGGGATATAATAGTAAAACCTGCCTGCGACATAGAAGGACTGAGCACCGTAAACGTCATCATAATGAACCCGCAAGAGTAGCTGATGGCTCCGACTTCCTCCCGCGCGACTTCGATGCGCCCTATTTTTTTTCCGCTTCGGCCGGGAATTGCAAATTCAGCAGCTTTTTTTTGCAAAAATAACCCTGGGTCTGATTTCCCCCAAAAAAAGGTTTGATTTTACTCCCGATAAATAGTAAAATAATAGTCTGTAAAACCCGAAGCTCTTAACCCCTTTTTTTCGGAAGGAGGGCTAAAATGCCTGATAAGACAAATCTCATAGACAGACTGGCGATTTCGGTATTTTTGGTGGTGCTGGCAGGCCCTGGAGCGGTATCCCCGTGCAAGAGGTGCGCCATAAGTACTGAGGAAAAGGAAGAATATTATGTGTAAAAAATTATTTTGTTTAGTAATCTTCGTTTTTGTGCTGGGGCTGGTCGGTAACGCCTCGGCGGACCTGGTGGCGCACTACGAGTTTGAGGGCGATGCCACCGACAGCGTCAGTATCTACGACGGGGCCGTATATGGCAGCCCCACCTATGAGACCGGCAAGATTGGCTCCTACGCAATTAGTCTTGGCGCTGATTCGAATGATTATATAATCGTGCAGGACCACGCTGGGGTAGAGTTTACCGGTGAATCCTTCTCTGTTGCCTTGTGGCTGCACAGCGACTACAACTCGACCAATCCCAAGGAGTTCCTCATCTGCAACGGGACAAACGGGACTGAATTTACTGGCGCAACCGGTAAGAGATATGTACTCAAGTTCGACGGTGGGGATTTCCAATTCCTCATCGATGATAATGTAGTCAAGACAAACTGTAACGTAGCCGCCGGAGATTATGCCACCGGTGACTGGATTCATTGCGTAGCCGTGTGCGACCGTGACGCGAATGAGCTTCGACTCTATCGTAATGGCCTGCTGCATGCGACCACAACCGACGTTGCCACTCTGGATATTAACTCACCGGCCGAGCCCCTGTATATCGGCGCCAAACAGCAGGAAGGTGCGGACGCAAATACTCCGGCCGAGGCTCCTATTGATCACTTCTTCCGTGGTATGCTCGACGATGTACGTATCTACGATAAGGCTCTGACGCTGGCAGAGATAATAAGGGCAGCGACTCCGTTAGAGGCCTGGAATCCGAACCCGGCTGATGGGTCAGATGTGAGACCTGAGGACCTGTTGCTCCTTACCTGGAGGCCGGGAAGTTATGCCGATAAGCACACTGTGTACTTCGGTCCCAGTTTAGACAACGTAAACGAAAGTGCAACTCCCGTTAGCATCAAGCAGGATGCTAACAGCTATGACCTCTCACTATACACCGCAGTATACGGCCCCCTTGACTTTGACACGACTTACTACTGGCGCATCGATGAGGTCAATGAGGTCGGTCCTACCAAGGGTGTGTGGACAGGCCGAATCTGGACGTTTTACCTTATGCGCCCCAACAGGGGTGTGATAGGAGTCTACTATCACTGGGTTGACCCCAGTGTCGGAGGCGGAGGTCCGGGACCAAGCGACCCCTTCCAGACCTTCCTGTTAGAGCGCATAGACCCTGAAATCGACTTTGAATGGGGCAGCGGCTCGCCAGACCCGTGCGTCAACGCTGACCAGTTCTCGGTCCTATGGGTCGGCGAGGTCGAACCGGAATTTTCCGAGACCTACACCTTCACTACCCGCACCGACGATGGTGTACGCCTCTGGATTGGTGACCAACTGGTCGTCGAACAGTGGATTGAGCAGAGTGCGGCCAGATGGAGCGGAACCATTGACCTTGTTGCCGGCGATTCATATCCCCTTCTAATGGAATATTATGAAAACGGCGGCGGTGCGGTGGCACAGTTGTTCTGGTCGAGTCCATCCCTGCCGGAGGAAATCGTTCCGCAGAGATTCCTGTCGCTGCCGCTGCGGGCCTTTGACCCCAACCCGCGCCATAGGCAAGAACTCAGCGCCGACGAGGTCACAGTACTTAGCTGGAAGTCGGGAATTAAGGCCGCCCAGCACACTGTCTACTTCGGCACCAGTCTAAGTGACGTAAATGAAAGCGCAACTCCCGTTAGCATCGAACAGGCGGCTAACATCTATGACCCGATCACCGGCGGTGACATCACTGAATGGGCATGGGAGACCACTTACTACTGGCGCATCGATGAGGTCAATGACGCCAATACGTGGAAAGGCAATATCTGGAGTTTCACAGCCAAAAAAGTTTATTACGTCGATGCCGATGCTGTCGGTGCGAATGATGGTTCGTCCTGGTCCGATGCCTATAACTACCTTCGAGATGTTCTGGCCGAGGCTAACTCTATTGGTGCGCCGGCAGAAATCCGGGTAGCACAGGGCATCTATACGCCCGACAGTAACTCAGCCGTCCCCGGTGGCACAGGCGACCGGGAAGCCACGTTCCAACTTATCAATGGCGTGACTATTAAGGGCGGCTACGCTGGGTTCGGTGAACCAAACCCCAAGGCCCGGGATATCGAAGTGTACGAGACTATCCTGAGCGGTGACCTGAACGGCGACGACATCCAGGTTCCTACTGAGGATTTACGGCAAGAACCCAGTCGGGCTGAGAACAGCCGCCATGTTGTTACCGGCAGCGGGACAGAGCCAAATGCCATTCTGGACGGGTTCACTATTACCGGCGGTAACGCGACCGGCTCTGATTGGCCAGACCGCCACGGTGGCGGAATGCTCAACTACAACTATAGCAGGCCAACGCTGGCTAACTGCAAGTTCATTAGCAACTCTGCATGGTCTAGCGGCGGCGGGATGTACAACCACACCTACAGCGGGCCAATTCTTACCGACTGCATATTCACCGGCAACTCGGCCGGCAATGGCGGTGGGATGTACAATCAATTCTATTCTTCTCCAATAATCGAAAACTGTACATTCAGCGGTAACTGGGCAGCAAGCAGCGGCGGCGCGATGGAGAATCGTTACAATTCATCGCCGATAATTAGCAACTGCATATTCAGCTGTAACGCGACTCAAGGCTACGGCGGCGGAATGGTAAACAACGAGTCCTCGCCGAGAATTAGCAACTGCACGTTCATCGGAAATGACGCCCGAGATGGCGGCGGGATGTGCAATCTGTGGAGCGCCCCAACGTTGACCAACTGCACTTTCAGCGGGAATTCGGCAGACTACGGCGGCGGGATGGGCAACTTGGAGATGAGCAGCCCAGCGGTGACCAACTGCACTTTTGCGGGCAATTCTGCAAGCAATGGGAACGCTCTGGCCTTCGATTCTTTCCTGCAGTCGTATCCGAGCACCATTCAATTAGCCAACTGTATCCTTTGGGATGGTGGCAACGAGGTATGGAACAACGACAATTCGATAATTACGATTGTTTTCAGCGATGTGCAGGGCGGCTGGGGCGGCACAGGCAACATCAACGCCGACCCCTTGTTTGTGGACGCCGATGGGGCGGACAACATCGTCGGCACGGAAGATGACAATCTACGTTTGTCGGCGGGCTCACCCTGTATTGATGCGGGTACTGATGCGGGTGTTTACACTGATATTGAAGGTAACATTCGGCCGATTGATTATCCATACGTTGACAACAATGGTGAATTACCGGAGTTCGACATGGGAGCATACGAGGCAGTCCCCCCGCCGGTAGTGGTGACCGAGTCCGAGGGTTCGACGCAGGTGATGGAATCAAGTCCCACTTCGGACGACTTTACCGTTGAGTTGGGCAGCAAACCAAGCGATGACGTGACGATAGTGATTGACCCCAATATCAACGGTGAAGACATTTCACTGGACAGTGAGGCGCCGGGTGAGCTAATCGCGATGGTCTTCACGATGGATGATTGGAACACACCACAGACTGTCACGGTCTGGGCGGTGGACGACCATTACTTTGAAGGCGAAGAAATTGCCGAGATCACCTTCGATGTCTCCAGCAGCGACCCTAACTTCGACGAAGAATGGATCTTGCCTCTGTATGTTACCGTAGTTGATAATGATACCAATGACGTAGTAATCGTGGAAAGCGGCGGTTCAACCGAAGTCAGCGAGGAGGGCCCGACATCGGACCAGTACACAATGGTACTGGCGAGCCAGCCCACGGTGGATGTGAATATCTATCTGGAAGACATATCTGAACCGGATCAAGTTTTAGTGGAACCGGAGCTGGTTGTCTTCACGCCCAACGATTGGAACACACCGCAGACGGTAACAGTAACGGCTGTCGATGATGATGTATGGGAACCGGGTGGTGCACATTATACTGCGATCAGCCACACAATAGATACAGATGATGCCGTGTACCAGCAGGTTGATGTCGGTAATGTCAGCGTGCTCGTTCACGACAATGATAAAGCTGATGTGCGCATTGAGCCGGTGGTCGTGCTGATTGACCCAGCCGCTACGAGCGAGGTTCGCACCACGCTGCCCGATTCCATGTCGGCTGTGGTTCAAGGCGGTATATACTATGTTGAGATATGGGCCAGTGACACCGGTGCTACAAACACCGGCCTTACAAGTGTCTATGTTGACGTGTCGTTTTGCGAGCAAGCCAGCGCGACTGAGTTATACCATGGGACAATCTTTACCGCATTCCAGGAAGGGACGATCCAACCGGGTGGTGTAGACGACTTCGGTGGTTCGGCGCTGCCCAGCGGAGGTGGTATCGAGCCGGAATGGGTCCGTGTTGGATGGATAAAGATGACCGGCGCAACTGTTGAGACCTGCACGATATCACTTCTGCCAACCGACAATGAGTTCTTGGAGGTGGCGGCTTTGGGCCGTGAGATCCCGTGGGACCAGATTGACCTTGGTTCAGTTGACTTGCAGATTACCCCAGCGGCAAAATCGTACGATCTGAACGGCGATGGTTCCATTGGTTCCGTGGACCTTGCCCTTTTTGCGGACTCCTGGCTGGATACTGTTCCGCCAGCCAATGAGGCACACGACTTCGATTGTGACGACTTCGTGGGGGTCGGGGACCTGAGCTGGTTCGCTACAGGGTGGATGAAGTATACCGACGATCCGACAATCCTCTATCCACCCTGTTCTGGAAGTGACGGTGGGACCATGCTTGCGGGGAACAACACGCCCTTCCAGTTGGGCCTGGCGCATACCTCTACCATATCAGCTACAACTAACACATCAGAGGCACCGTCCGATGTGGCTTTCGAATTAGTGGTTCTGGACGCTCCCTCGGCTTCTGAAACAACCACCGTGCTACCTACATCGATCCACAACATCACTAACGGACAAACCTACTATCTTGAGATATGGGTCAGCGATGTGGGCTATGTCAATACAGGTGTTAGTTGTGCATATGTGGATTTGAGCTTTCCCGCTGATGCGGCGAGCCTCACAAACATTTCCCACGGTGGCATCTTCACAATGTTTACTGATGGTAATGTTGTTTCCGGAGTCATAGACGAGCTGGGCGGCTCCACACTCTCGGAGGAGGTTGGTGTCGAACCTGAATGGGCTCGTCTGGTTGTTGTGGAGATGCACGCGGACGCGGCCCCGCCGTTAGTGACGTTTGCCCTTTCACCCGGCAGCACAGGGGTTAGTGCCTGGGGCCGCGGTATTATTCCTTGGGACGACATCTCACTGCCCAGTGTGGCGATTGGCCTGGCCGACTTCGACCACGACGGTGACGTGGACCTGGTGGACTTTGCGTTCTTTGCACCCAACTGGATGGATACCGGCTGCGGCATGTGCGGTGGCGCTGACTTAACCGGCGATGGGAACGTGAAACTGGATGATTTGAAGGAGTTTGCCGACAACTGGCTGGCAGGTGTTGGATAGCTGAATATTGGGAATCTGATTTCGGATAAAAGGGCCGTGAGCAAACGCTTGCGGTCTTTTTTATTGCGCATAGCAGGACTGCACACGGGGAAAAACTTTTCGCCGTGGCCCTATAAAACCTCTCGTCTTTTTGCCAAATGGCCATAATTGGCTTCTTAAACGGCGTTTTGCGGCCATTTGGTTGAATTGGAACCGCCTTTGCGGTATAATGCTGTCAACATTCCAGGGATGGGGGTACTTAACCTAAAGACAAAGACTGAGAGTAATCGGGACTACTGCGAATCCAAATAGTCCGATTGCGAGGAGGGTGACCGTTGAAAAAAGTGACAGCTAAAAGTTTTTGCGGTTTTTCTCTAAACTGGAAGGCCGTGGTCGCTATGCTGCTGGTGAGAACCTGCGTGCTGAGCTGTGTCATCAGTGCGGTTTACACAAGGGCCGACGGCCGGGCAACCTCACTCAGCGCTACCGCCACCGAGGCAGACGCCGTCAGTCAAGTTGGTTTGAATGAATCTGAAATAGAGGCCGGGCCTGAACAAACCGGCGAATGGCGAACCGTGCGAATGCGTGTAACCGCCTATTGCCCGTGCGAAAAATGCTGCGGCGAATATTCAGACGGCATAACGGCCTGCGGCCACAAAATACGGCCGGGCGATGCCTTCGTGGCGGCTGACAAACAATACTCCTTCGGCACTGAAATGCTCATCCCCGGCTACAAAAATGGACAGCCAGTAAAAGTCCTCGACAGGGGCGGCGCAATCCGTGGAGACCGGCTGGACGTATTCTTCCACTCCCACGAAGAGGCCCTGAAATGGGGCGTTAAGCACCTCGACGTCAAAGTGCATCCGGGGCTTCAAACGCGATAAGGGGCGCTGGGGGGGGCGTCGCAAATAATGCGGCCGACGAGAAAAAGCAAATCAACAAAGAAAATACGGGTAAAATAGGACGGCGTACAAAATTTGATAATAAACAGTTTTACCGGCTGTGAATTTTAGTGTTCTTGAGTTTGTTTTTCGCTCTTTTCGCTTTTTTCGCTCTTTTCGCTCTTTTCGTTCTTTTCGCTCTTTTCGCGTTGGATTGCTTCGTACACTTCCATGCGATGAACCGGTATTTCCTTTGGGGCCGTTATACCCAGACGAACCTTGTCCCCGCGAACATCGACGATTGTAACCTCGACGTCATCGCCAATCATAATCGACTCATCTTTTTGTCTGCTTAGAACCAACATTTTCAACTCCTTTTGTCGGCTGGTCTTACTATCTACGAAGAAATCCGGCCAATTGTTCGTTTGACTGCTCGTCAAACACTTTTATATGTCATTATCCCATAAGAACTTAGTCCAAAAACAGCACCCAAGAGACAAACCTCGAACGCAACTATATTTTCGGCTAATTCCGAGACCGAAAACAATCATTTTTGTTTTTGTTTGGGCAGCGAAGAGTAATTATTGGCCCTTTTGCGCATAACCACTTAAAGCATATACACTTATTGAGAAGAGAAGACTTGAAAAAAGATGGATTAAATTTGCCGAACCCCGCGTATTTTGCTTTTTTATGCGTGTTTTCGCCAATAATTATAGCGGACAGCCATCCAGTAGCCGGCAATCGAGCCTAAAGTGCCAAAAGCCACCATCTGCACGGGCAATATGGAAATAACTGCATTAGAGAAGAAAGCTGCGGGGTGGCGCTCAACAAGATGCTGTAATACATCTTGCTTGACGTAAATAGTTATAGCAAAGGCGGTTACCAAGGCGCTGGCAATTGTGGGCCAGATATAGCTGACATTGAGAAATGCCTTGACTACGAAAGCGGCAAGTCCGAACGAAACTAATACAGCAAAAACGACTTGCCCGAGGGCCGGCTGGGCCATAACTGAGCCTAATCGGTCGTCGAATATTCTAACGTCCCGGGCAAATATCGTGATACAAAATTGAGCTATCAAAACCGAGCCGACCAGCGCAACCGCTGCGTTTAAGTACATATTTGGCCTGGAGTTAGATTTTCCGTCGCTGCCGACCGGCTCGACTTTTCGCCTGGATATTTTCTGGGCCAACAGCACGCCGATAAATCCGGCGGCGACAATAGCCAGCCAGAAGACCGGTTCCCATTTAAGGGTTGCAAAGAGTTGCTGCCGCTGTTCTGCGGCTGTGTGCTGCATCAGTCCGGCCATACTGCTGGAGCGTACGGCCCAGACGGCTAAGCCGGATGGGACCGTCAGGATGGCTATTTCCCGGCCATAGGGCCAGGAAAGAAAATAGGCGATAAGGCCGGCCAAAAATGCCAGAGTCACCAAAGTTATTGCGTCGCCGAAACTTATAGTGCGGGCAAGCAGGGACACAACCCCTGACGGCTCCGGCGATGCTGCTAACGGCCAGGCCAGAATACCTATTAAAACAACTCCGGTGGCGACCGCAGCAGCGATTCTCAGTTTCATTAGCCAGGATAATTCCACGATTTAGCTTCCTTAAATTAGCCGGCGATAAAGTACCATCAAAACCAGGCAAGGTCAATGAGTGTGTGAGAAATTCTTCGTATGGCGGCTCAGAGAGGCGCTGGGTTTGAAATTGGGTTTGATTGGGTTTGTTTTCCCGGACTCTGAAAGTGGATTCATTTTCATAATCCTTTGTTAAAATAGAACTTACGTTCATTTTGGCTTTTCGGAAATTGGGTTTGTTTTGGCTTTGTTTTTT
>Ga0209979_1000102_pt1 | contig 145423 bp, 134 predicted proteins | sample AnhtaG_FD_183114 | JGI IMG/M metagenome (GOLD analysis project Ga0209979, IMG submission 183114) | Deep subsurface microbial communities from Anholt, Denmark to uncover new lineages of life (NeLLi) - Anholt_01485 metaG (SPAdes) (version 2) | ecosystem: Environmental > Aquatic > Marine >...
TACGAACTCGTAAAATAGCTGTTAAGGGACCTAGTATACAATTTAAAACAAGTTTATCCCATATCTGGTCTCTGATGTTGTCTGAGATGCAGGTTTCTAATCCGCATTCATTGAAAAGAAGTTTTATGTCTTCAGACACTACGTTTTTCTCAATTATTGTCATTCCTTTCCGAAACTGAATTTTTCCAGGTTCAATAAATTCAGAGGCCATCATAGTAATTCCTCGTAATACCTTGATCCTGTTTCCAACCAATGCTTTCACGATTTTCTCGTTTCCTAGCCCATTTTGTAAGATTAAGAGTAGACTATCATTTTTCAGTTTGACTTTAACATTATTTATCGCACGAGTTGTATCATGAGCTTTCGTGGTTAATAGTATAAGAGAGTTCGAAGGAATCTCGTCGATTCTGACACTGGCGCTTAAAATAAACTCCTGATCCAAGTCACCTGTAAGTCTCAATCCACGGTCGTGAATAGCCTCTACGTGGGACTTGCTTCCAACCAGGGTTACTTTCCCCTTTCGGGATAAGAAAGCACCATATACACTTCCAATAGCTCCTGCGCCTAGAACAAAAATTCTGCTAAATTCCATAGTCCTATCAATTCCGCTAATTGGCTTCCTTTGCCATTCGAATTAGTCTTTTATCTATTATTTCAACGCATTTTTTCAGGTTTTTTATGTTATCAAACTCCTTCCAGATGCGCTCGAGTTCGAGATCACTTTTCCCTTTCAACTCTTTGATGTTTTCAGCGAGTTTGGGAAAAGCCCTTGCAATGTTATCTACAATTGTGATTGAAGCTTTCTGAGATGTTCTCGAGAGCGGGTTTAAATCAACAGCTATAGTTTTCTTACCCATTTTCGACAGAGCCTCAGTTCGGTCTCCATCTTCCAGTGGAATGACAACAACATCAGCAGTATATATGCCGCGTGAATCGACGCAACGCCTTTCACTTCCGAGTTCTGGAATTCTAGCATCAGCTTCTCTGCTGACTCCTAGAACATTGCTTGCTCCAGCCTTTTCCAACCGATCTTTTATCTTAATTTCCCTCTCAGTGCTTCGATAGAAAAGATTGACCTCAATTTTTGCCTTTGCGCTTTTAGAGATCCTCACAATTTCGTCTGCGACCAATGCAGCTGTGTTACCATTTACAGATACTACTGGGTTCTCTGCCGTTAGTAGCATTGCAGCTGCAGCCCTTATGGCTTGACTTGCAGGTGGAATCGTCCTTTCGCCTAGGAGGTAGTCGAATGCTTCACCTCTTCCATGGGCAATCAACCCAGCACTGGCAACTAAACCCTTTTCGAAGCCTTCCTCTAGTTTTTCTCGAATTCTTAATGATTCAGCTCGTGGATGGTCTTTTGGGATGTTAATCCTCAATGAGTTTTGCTCCTTCAAAATTGATTTTGCTCACGATTATGTTTTCCATTGGTCCATATTTCTTGAAAACCCTAACGATTTTTTCAAGATCGCTTTTTTTCAAGATTGTAAAGATCCCTTCGCCAAATATTGGCATGCTGCATACGATTGTGGATGCATCTGTTTCTTTCAGCACTTTGCGGATGCTTCTGGGTATTATCCCTGTCCGCTCAGCAAACTCCCTAGAAGAGGCCAGAAAACTCTCCAAGTCAGGCTTGGATAAGATTCTAGTTAAGAGTTTACGGCCCCACTCGTTAATAAGGCAACGGAGCTTCTGTGAGCTCAAAGCCTTTTTGGTGGATAGGCACCCAAGGCTTAATGAGACAAACAAATGGTCGCTACTTATGGGAATTTTCTCGATTTTTCCTATTCCTGGTGCTCCAGGTTTAGTGCGTATTTCCAACCCTCCAAAAGTTTCCGCACTCACAGTGCCGAGTCCTGTTTTGCAGAGAACTTCGGCAATATGTGCCTTCTGCGCGGACTCAACTCGGTTCAGTCTTAAATCTAGAGCTTCATTTAAGGCTAAAGCTAGACTCAGGGCACCAGCACCACTTGCACCAAAGCCTTCTCCTATCGGTACTTGAAACATGTGCTCAATCTTCAGATTCACTCTCGCATTGGTCTCGGTCAGAAACATCTCTGCAACTGTTTCTGAGACCTCTGCCAAAGATGATTTTGTCCTATTTACCCAAATCTCCATTCTATTTTTAGAAGATTTCTCAAGTGTTACCTTGGTGTATACTCCTTGATTTATACAAACTCCTGCGCCTCTAGAACCCTTGTTTCTGAGATCATCTGCTGCATCACAAATCTCGAATATTCCGGTGACGTGTCCAGGAGCGAATGCTTTGGCAGCTTTCATTGGGTCTGACCTTTATGGTCGTATGAAAAATACGTTGAAAATAAGAATTATGTTTATTCTCTTTATACTTGATTGGAGAGATTCAATCCTGTGTGAAACAAAAAGTTTAAGGGTTGTTTGATTGCTGTCATTCAGGTGTTCAGATTATAAGGTGTTGCATTTTTGAGTGAAAAAAGTGTAATTCCAATGGAGCAGAAAAAAGCCAAAATCCTCATGAAACTAAGGAATTACAAAATCCTGAAGAAGAAAGAGTTCAAGGGTGCTACTGGATTCGTGGCTAAGACCCCACAAGGCAAGGCTCTTGTATATTGCATTCAATCAGAGGGTACAGTTGGAGTTGCGTACATCAATCAACTTGCTAAAACATTGGAAGAGGAAAAAATAGAGAGTGCAGTTGTAGTAATAGTTGGACGTTACACACAAGCCGCACGCAAGAAAGCTCGAGTCCATGGAATAGAACTCATACCAAGGATATTCCCATCATTCAACATTTTTGATCATGAGATGGTGCCAAAACATGAAATTCTGCCACCAAACGAACGACAAGAGTTGCTGGAAAAATACCGCGTCAAACCTTATCAGCTTCCAAATATTAAAACTTCTGACCCAGCTGTAATAGCTATAGGGGCCAAAGAGGGTGACGTAGTAAAAATCATTCGAAACAGTCAGACAGCAGGAGAGTATAATGCCTACCGGTATGTAGTTCTAGGGTAGACAGCAGTATCTCTAGACTATGGAAAAGACTACATGACAACTTTGTCCGAAATGTATATCAACTGATATTCAGATTAACGTCCCAATGCTAAGAGAGCTTGGGAATGAATTTCGGTGACTATAAAAGGGATTGTTTTCGACCTTGATGGAACTCTAGCTGACTTTAACCTTAAATACAAAACTGTTAGGGCAGAAGTCAGGAAGTTTCTGTTAAACCAAGGAATACCAAGCTCAATACTCTCTGTAAAAGAAAAAACTTTTCAAATGCTTAGAAAGACCCAAGCATACATGCAGAATAATGGGAAAGGAGAACATTTCTCTGCAGTTAAGAAACAAGTTCTTTCAATCGCTGAGAAACATGAGCTTGAAGCTGCTCGTGAAACGTATCTCTTTCCAGGTACCGTTGAGACACTTAGGACTTTAAGACAGATGGATCTGAAGCTAGGTATCTTCACGATAAATGGGAAAAAATCGACAGATTATATACTGAACAATTTCCGTGTTGGACAATTCTTTGACGCAATCGTTACACGTGAATCTGTTGTGAATGTAAAACCGGATCCCTCACACCTCAACACTGTATTAGAAATGCTACAGATTAGTGCTGATGAAGCAATTGTTGTAGGCGATAGTATAGAAGATATGAAAAGCGCTGGAGCCTTAAAGGCAATTTCAGTTGGTTTAGCTTCAAGCACAGAGGATGCTAAAACACTGCAAACAATGGGAGCGAAATATTCAGCTAAGTCAATCACTGAATTGCCAGATTTAGTGCTTTCACTGGATCCTTCCAAGAAAAGGATCCGAAAATCTTAACCTGCCCCCGATTGATCTCGCTTGAGGATGCCAGAAAGGCAACCTATTCCTCCAGATGCCTTGTGAAGCTCATTTACTTCAACTGTCAAGCATTTGATACCTAGATTTTTTAGGAAAGATTCGGTATTTGGATTTCCAGCTGGCATTATGATCCGCTTTGGTTCCAGAACCACGAAATTTAGTGCCATTCCCAACCTTACTTCTTTCCCACCCGATATGAACACAACATCCTTTCCGAAGTCTTTTAGAGCCTTTACAGCAGTTTTGGGAGTATGTTCCTTCCAGCAAATTGCAAGGTCCTCATCAACCAATCGAAACGTGCCCATCAAATGCATAGCTTCCTTTGGCAGCCTTACACTCACAACATCCACACCCATCTCCTTGAGAATACTCGTTACTTGATTTGCTCCGTCACTATTTGTGCGCAGACCAGTTGCTAGGATTACTGTGCGCGAATCTATCCACGATGCATCTGCTCCTTCAAACACTCCTTCCCCGCGTACACACCGCAATATTGGGATACCTAACTCAGCTAACTTCCTTGCGACAAATCGCTCCTCACCCGCACGAACTATTGATGCTGGACGGGCCAAGATCGCTCCTTCAGGAGTCATGAAAAAAAGGTCAGCTACAAACATCAGATTCGGTGGAGGTGTGTCTCGTGGTTCAATGTAAAAAACATTTGCACCGAAATTTCTGTATTTCTTAGCCAGATTATCATGTTGATGTCGAGTTAAGATAGGTTCAGGGATCGCGGACATCAGAGTTTTATTGGCATCGGAGATTGATTCTATTTCTGGTCCCGGTCGATGCATTAAAACAGCTTCAAGACCTGACCATTCGGTGGCTACACCACAAGTTCCCCAAACGTTACCAATCTCCTTAAGGAGAGATGTTTTTCGCGGTAGCCAGCCCTTGCCCCCATGAGCTGCATCATGTATTTCCTTCGGCATATTTTCCACCAACACAATCCTAGTCTATAGAAATAACAGAGAACTGTCATTGTAGCCTAGTCATAAAGATTTTTATCAACAAATCATCAGCACGAAGTTGCATAAAATATGTGGAACAAGATTTCATATGCTTTCTAGGAAAAGTTTTTTCTAATTTATATTCTGCATAGAAGATGGATAACTTAAAAATAAGGTTGAAAATCAGGAAAGGCAGGTCTTAATATGACAGATGATTCCTTCGAATGTGAAGTCATGGACTGGAACTTGTTTTACATTTTATCAAAGCAGGTAGCGAAGAAGATTAACAGCTCGGACTTTAAGCCAGATCAGATTATTGGACTTGCTCGAGGAGGTTGGGTTCTTGCAAGAGTCCTATGCGATTTAGTGGGCGTGAAGGACCTGACCAGTCTTAAGGTTGAGCATTGGGGTGTCACAGCGACTCCTGACGGAAAGGCTACACTGAAACACCCTTTCATTACGGATTTGACAGGGAAGAAAGTTCTAGTAGTTGATGACATCACAGATACAGGTGAAAGTATGCAAATAGCAATCGATTACATCAAGTCCCTCCACCCATCTGAAATCAGATCCGCTACTTTGAGACACATAAGAAGATCAAAATTCAAGCCGAATTACTTTGCTGAGGAGATAAATTGGCATTGGGTAATATTCCCTTGGAACTTTACAGAGGACATGGTCAATATCGTACCGAAGGTCCTTAAACTTGTAGACTCTAATGATTTTATTGCACAAATCAAGCGTAAGTTGAGGCAACGCTATAAGATCGATATCACAGAAGAAACAATAAGGGAGATCATGGCGGAGCTCAAACGTCGTGGACTCACTTAGTCGAATGAAGATTAGCTCACGCGCATTGATGAGTATTAAGGTATTATATCAGGGCTTCCTTCAATGATACTCGACATGAGCAATTCCTCTCTTCCGGCATCCGTGGAATGGCTTCAACTATTAAATTCCTGAAATTTTTAACATTCTTATGCATTATCTTCATTATCTCTTTTGTTGACACGGGTTTCTCGGCCCACACATCATAGTCTGTCACCATGGCTATAGAAACATAACACAATTCCGCTTCCCTGGCAAGGATACATTCGGGATATAATGTCATTCCTATGATGTCTGCATTCCACATCCGGAAAAGAGTAGACTCAGCCCTTGTTGAAAATCGTGGACCCTCGATACAAACGTAGGTTCCTTTTTCCTTAACATTGTAACCCTGTTTCTTAGCGCATCCAGTGAAGAATTCTCTGAGCTGAGGACAGAAGGGGTCTGCCGCAGATATGTGGCATATTTGTCCGCCTGTATAGAAAGTATCTAATCTTTTTTTGGTTCTATCGATGAATTGATCTGGGATCACAAGGTTTCCTGGCGCATAGTCATCCCTTAAACTGCCTACAGCTGATGAGGCGATGATTCTTTTAACACCTAGGTGTTTTAGAGCCCACAAGTTGGCGCGATAGTTGACTCGATGAGGAGGGATAGTGTGGTTCCTGCCATGTCTCGGTATGAAGGCTACGCTCTTTTTTTTGTAAAGTCCAATAGATATTAGATCTGATGGTTCGCCGAAAGGTGTGAAAACTTTGATGTCTCTGATTTCATCGAAGATCTTTGGATCGTACACGCCTGTTCCGCCTATTATCCCTATCTCAGCTTTATCCAACAAAAGTGGTCACATACTGTTACTTCCTATGTGTTTCATTTAAAAACATCGAAAGATTCTTGCGCGCACGCATGTTTAAACACTAAATAGAATACAAAAAGGTGATATCAGTGAAGAAAAATGAACTTATTCAAAAAGGATTAAGACAGCTGCCAACCAGGCCAATTTTTTTAGTTTCAATGGAACTTGATGGAAAGAGAAACATCATAACTGTTGGAATGTTCTGTATTTTCTCAGGGACCCCTACTTTGGTAGGAATCGGTTTGAAACCTTCAAGATACTCTTGTGGTTTGATTAGGGAAAGCAGGGAATATGTGGTCAATGTAGTCACTGAAAAACTTATGAAGGCAGTTAAGATTTGTGGCACTAACTCAGGTAGGGACTCTGACAGGTTCAACCTAGCTAAACTCACACCAAGGAAAGGAACTGAAGTTAAGGCACCTCACATCGCTGAATCACCAGCCAAAATCGAATGCAGAGTAGTTGATGAATTGGAGATAGGTGACCATATTTGGTTCATAGGTGAAGTGAAAGCAGTTATTGTGGATGAAAACTATGATTGGAAGGATGGATTACTTTTCAAATGGGTAGCTCAAGATGGATTTTATTACAGAGTCGGAGACCAGATAGGAAAGTACTAAACACAGACGCGGCAAGTCTTAGCTGTGCGCACGCATTCGAGGATGTTACCAGCTTTCTCCATAATGATTCGCTGCTTAAGTTCTGCTGGATTTCTTCTGTGCGTGTGACTTCCACAAGGGTTCAACAATCTCAATTATATGTTGGTGATCTTTCTGGAATCTCTGTTCTTGTTGCTTACTTGACATGTTGCAGAATTTGGTGCACCACTGGTAAGGTCCAACTTGGCACAGATACGCACTAATATTCAGTGGTTTCCTACCTGTAAGGTCTTTCTTGTGTTTCAGACAGGGGAGATAAGAGTCTTTGATTTCAACCCGCTCCTTGACACATCTCTTACACACAGACATTCCCCGCAAGTCTATCTCCTAATGTTTATTCTCTGACCCCAAATATAAGCGCACACTGTTTGAACAAGAATGAGTTTGGTTAATCCATGATGCTCTCGCGCATATTTCTTCTGGTTGCGTCACGATAGACTTAATTAACTCTTTGAGCGTAACCCAGCTAATCACGGGTGAAAGGATTTTGACAGGAGATATCAAGGTTTCTCAACCATCCGGCAGGTGGGGATGCCCAAAAAAGGTAAAGGGACTTCCAGCTTTTCTACTTCCGAAAGAGGAAAGAGAGAAGCTGCTTTATCAGAAGATCCACAACAGTGGAAGACCGAAAAGAACGCGACCACCAAGCACGGATTGAGTCTCACCTTTTTGCGTGCACGCGCATGAAAAAAAAGTACTCGGCATGACTTCACAAGCGTAAACATGTATTTCTTTTTCTTGTGAAAACTGAATTTTCAGAGTTTACTGGGGATATATCGCAAAGAACGCGGGCGCTTATGTTAAGACTCAATGGAGAGATTATCAAAGTAAATTGCTAGGAAAAACAGATTAAAACATTTCGAAAACTGATTCAACATAGAAAAATGGGGAAACTGAACTGAAATTGATTTACTGACTAGTTTTCTATACTGTTGTATCTGTAATTTCAGCTTTGGGAACATTGGTCTTGACAGATTCAATTCCGTTATTGCAGCTATACTTTGACTCGTATGCTTCGCCGGAAGCTATGATTTCACCGTTGGGAGCTTTTAATCTCCATCTGAATTTTTCTGCAGCATCTTTGTAGATTTCGAATTTTGGCATTTTTTCTGACAAAATAATCGCCTTGCAGTGATAGTAGGCGTTGTTTAAAAACATCCCTTAACACTCACATGTTAACGGCGTAGCCATCAAACTATGGACGTTTCTTGTGCGTTTATTGAATATATAAGTCTCCCCTCTGGATATTGCGTGGAATCTAATTTTCAATCGATTCTCGACATATTAAAGAGGTTGAAATAACCTCCTTCAAACCGTTAGTGGCTAGATATCTTGTGGTATTGGTTGGAAGATAAATACAAGAGTGAGTTGTTAACCTTCTTGAAGATTTTTAAAGGGGATAGGATTATTGCTTTTTCCTACGAACAGAAAGATGATTTATGGAGTCTATTTATTCATCTCTCCAATGGTGTCATTCAGGTTAGGGGCAACAAAAAACACACGTTAGAAAGAACTCTTTACGTCTCACCAATAGTCGAAACTGTTCCTTGGAAAAACCGAGCAAACTCTTTCTTCAATAAATAACGACTGCGTGCGCCTACAAGTATGGACGCTAGCAGACCCATAAATGCATTATGATGCGAGCGTATTCGATCTTGATAGCAATTATTACTGAACCAAATAAATACCAAAAAGAGATTATTAGGATTGATAAAAGGTAGGCGATGTTATGGATAGGGTTGAAAAGTCAATTGTAATCAAGGCTCCACCTGAGAATGTGTGGGAACTGCTTGCTTTTGACAGGCTTCCAGAATGGGGCGAAGGGTTTGAAGGAGGGTTAGGAGAGAGAGTGGAATACACTTCAGAGGTGAACACTCCCAAAGACAAGTATAGAGTGGGTGCAACCGCTCAGGGGACACCTAACACCCCCTTTGAGGATCCCCAATACCACATTTGTCGTTTTAAAATCATAGAGAGTCTGGAAAACAAGAAGCTTAAGTATCATGCATGGGAGAAGCCTAAGTACTTTGGAACACTTAGCATGTTTGTAACTTATTCATTGGAACCCGTGGGATCAGACACTAAATTCACTTATGAACTAGAATCTGGATTGCCTTGGGGGATTTTCGGCAAGTTCCTCGAGAAATTGTTTGCTCGCAGAATGGCGGAAAAGAATATACAGAAAGCGCTGGAGAACTTGAAAAGCATTCTAGAGAAATAGACACTTAATTCACATTTATCCCCACGCGTGTCTCTTCCGCTTGGACTTCATGGGGTAATCCGTTATAGCTGATTGTTTCCTTTGGTATTTCTAAATGTCTTTAATTTCTCCACTATTTCGTGGGGGATTTCAATCGACTTTTTCATTTTTTTATCTGTGGCAACAGCAACCACGTAGCCCTCGGCAACCAAAGTTTCTGACCCTTTTTTCTTAACAAGGAAGTCATATTTGATGGATTTTTCGCGGATGTCCTTAATGATGAGTGAGATCTCTAATGTATCACCCAGATTAGAAGGCGTGTGGTATTGACAGAATACCTTGGTTCGGGGTAGCCAGATTCCATGCTTCACAAAATAAGCGTAACCCAAGCCTAGGCCTAGATGTTCATAGAACTCTTCCTCGGCTATCTGAAAAAAGCGTAAGTAGTTGGGATGATGGACCACTTGAGCGGCATCCACGTCTGACCATCTGACTCGATATGTTGTTTTGAAAGTACCCAAGTTACCCTCCCTCGTGTGAACATCGTGTAATGTGCTCCTATTATTTAGGTCTTCTACGCCTGCTTGGTTACACACGTATTACAGCACATTTTTTTCATTTACGGTGCTTTGCATTGGTATTTAATTGAAAACTCTTATTATTTCATTCTGTATTTCTATGGAAACAAGAGGTCTCAAACATTGGTGTGGCTGAATCTGGGTGAGATTCTGAGAGTTCATGCGAAGAGCTTTTCTCAAAAATCAGCTGTGATGGATTGGCGAGGAGAGACCAGAACATATTCAGAGTTAGACTCGAGAACAAACATGCTTGCCAACAGCTTGCTAGGTATGGGTTTGCGCAAAGGCGACAGGCTTGCAGTCATGCTTTATAACTGTGTGGAGTTTGTGGAGATCTGCTGTGCCTGTGCGAAGATTGGCGTAGTTGTCGTCACTGTCAATTGGCGCTTCATTGGAAGAGAAGTTGAATTTGTGTTGAATGACTCAGACGCAAAGGTCCTCATTTTGGACGAAGAATTCATTGATTGCGTGAACTCGGTTCGCTCAAACCTTCAGAACATTAGTGAGGAAGGTTTTATCTTGGTGGGTCAAGCTACACCTCCAGGCTTTATTAAGTATAGAAGCTTAGTCGAAGGTTCTTCTAACAGTAAAACCCAGGTAAAAGTTGATATAAAGGACACGTGGTTTCAGATTTACACTTCGGGAACCACTGGGATACCCAAGGGGGTTGTTCGCTCCCATGAGTCGTACATAGCCTTCTATCTGATTAATGCGGTTGAATTTGGTTTTTCACAAGACGATAAGGGTATGATAGTTATGCCCTTATATCATGTAAATTCTACTTTCTATGGTCTTCTTTTCCTATATATTGGAGCGACCCTTTTTGTCGGTCCAGATAGAGGTTTTGATGCTGTTCAACTTCTACGTGCAATAGATGAGAAGAAGGTCACTTTCACTTCGCTGATACCCACTCATTATCATTTGATTCTGAACGTTCCCGATTCAGTTAGAGAAAAATTCGATTTGAGCTCAATGAGGAGCTTTTTATGCTCCTCCGCGCCAGTTCGAAGCAAGATCAAGAAGGAGATTTTAAAATGCTTCCCTGCAGTAAAGTTGTATGAAGCTTATGGCTCTACAGAAGCGGGTCTTGTCACGATTCTTCGCCCAGAGGATCAGTTGAGAAAGCTTGGCTCAATGGGACGAGAGTGCCTTGGAACCGACCTCATAAGAATTTTAGATAAGAATGGAAAAGATGTCCCTGTTGGAGAGGTTGGTGAACTGTATTCTAGTGGTCCCATGATGTTTAATGAATATTACAAGATGCCAGAGAAAACCAGAGACTCGTTTAGAGGGGATCTCTTTACAGCTAGGGACATGGTTAAGCGTGATGAAGATGGCTACTATTACATTATAGACAGGAAAGACAACATGATCATTACCGGTGGAGAGCATGTCTATCCCTCTGAAGTTGAAGAGATTATCTCAAGACATCCGAAAATCTTCGATGCTGCTGTGATCGGTGTACCAGACGAACGATGGGGTGAAGCCGTGAAAGCCATAGTGATATTGAAAGACGGAGCGGAATCCACCGAAAAAGAGATCATTGAATGGTGCCGTGAAGAGATGGCTGGCTTCAAGAAACCTAAGTCAATCGAATTTATGACAGAGGCCGAAATACCGAGAACTTCAACAGGTAAAATACTTCACCGAAAATTACGAGAAAGATACGGCAACCAGCCCTAGCTAAGTGTACACACGTATGCTGGTGCTGGGGGGTGGGATTCGAACCCCCAACCCCAACCAACCAACCCAAACATATTTTTCATCATTTTTTCGGTTGCCACGACCCAAAACTCCCTAAGGCAATTAAGCACCATTGGTTTCCAGATGGAATTGTTATTGAACTTCCACTTTGACTTGTATCAATAGCAAACCCATTTGCTGATGGTTTCATTGGTAACACAACCATATTTAGTCCGCTATTTGAGGCAAAAGTGCTACCAAATTGAAAACTTCCACTAACAACTTGATCTACACTCATAATCCTAAAGGATTTTCCATCAGCCGAATCTTCATGCACTTCTAAAGTTCCACCTACTCTTTGCTCAAAATGAGGAGTATCAATATCAAAGTTCTTTGGTTTAGCAAACCAATTTTTCTCATATCCTTTATCGACTACAATTACTTTCACAGTCTTGCCATTTATCTTCCCATCGAATTTTTCTTTCACCATTGAGTTCACAAACCCTGCACTAAGAAATAAAATAACTACCTGTAGAATATTGGTTAAACTTTTCCAACTAAAAAGTCGTGCACGCAACCAAACTAATCTAATAGGCTGTATCTGTTTGCACTTGTCTGGTTATAAACCAGTTCGAATGGAAGGATTCTTGTAATATCATTTCTTGGATGGAACATATCGGGAGGGAGAATTACTTCAGCCTTAATAGAAAATGTAGGTACTCCTTCATTTGGTAATACATGAATAGTTGCGAAATCACTTAATGAACGTCCCTTCGACAATCTCAAGTTTGTTATAGTTGCCATGGTTTCATTGAAGGTGCAGTAATCTGAAAGCATATACTGTGCAACTCCATTGATTGAGACATCTATTATGTTAGCATTTTTCACAACGACTGTTGAAATTGGAACAACGGCTAGATTTCCTTCATTTTCCTCCTTAAGTTTAACCTCTAGTGAGGAGTCGAAGTTCAAGTCTAGAAATGAAGGCCCATTCAATTGGTATCCTACCTCAGCGTATTCGTTATAAGCAGCATTTGCGAAAATCAAGACTATTCCAGCAAGTACAGGAATTGCCACACCTATTCCAATCTTTTTTAGTGTTCCCACCACTGGTTTCCCCATCACTAAGTAATGGTGCATAGAAAAAAACATTATGGCAGTTAGAAATGCGCGCGCGCAGGTGCATTATGTCTAACTAATTGGCTGTTTCTTAAAAACTAGAAAGAATGTGTGCATTATTACTGAACAAGGTCGATTCTTAACCTGAAAAGCTGTTGGTGACATACGATGGTGTATAAAAATGAGGAGATCAACTAAGTTGAATTTGGTCAGTTTCTTAATCCATGTGTAGTGATGTGGGTAAAACTTTCTCTCTTTAGTCTGATATTGGTCTGAGCATTTCACAATCAGCTTACCATCATCAGTAAGCCAATTGGGGAACTTACGGTTAGCGAAATTCATGAACCATAACAAGTCTTTGTATGACTGAGCATAGCCACCATAGTCCTTTCTTCTCGGGTCCTTCGATCCTGAATAGCCAAAGAAATATGGAGGGTCAAAAATGATGCCATCAAATGTTTCACTGACTCTTAGTTTTTTAATATTAGAGACGATCTCTTGACCATAATCAACGATATCAGCGAATACAACCTTGCCATACTTCTCTAGTTTGGTGTGTCCGTAGATGTCTGGAATATAGAATTCTGTCCAGAGATGTTTCTTACCACAGGTTGGGTCAAGTATTTTTTTGTCCTTTGATGGGGGAATATGGAAAACCAATAGATTGTGAAAGAACTCTCCTAACTTCTTTCCCGCATTATGAGATATTGGATACTTCGCCATAGCTATTCACCGAGAACCATTCTATATAAGACTCCTGTATTGTCGACCTCCAAAGATATTCTGAAATATCTTCTTCAGCAGACCTTTTTTCGCAAACTCGATGTTAAGCAGATAATCCAGTTGGTTGAATGCATTTCTTAGCTGATGCTCAGAACCTTGCCAGACGTTGCCATCCGTAATCCAGATGAACTCCCAGTTACTTGCTTTCAACTCGTTACTTCGGTGAATGTAGGAGTCCACGATTTCTTCAGGTTTCGAGCCTGACCCTGCATAATAATTTACTTCTATATTCACAAATTTCTTCGGTGAATAAACAATGAAGTCAGCTTTCCGATTTGACAGAGATATGGGGATCTCATGCAGGTTCTTGACACTGTCGAACTTACGCTGAAAGAGATATGTACACTGGAACTTGTTGGCTGTTTGATGTATCAATGGTTTAACCAAGAGTTCCATGGCTTCTCCACTCCTATTCTTTCGAGCATTGGTATCCATTCCCACTTCAACACCGAGTATGTAATCATAGAAGTTCTTCACAATTGTGAATAGTTGGAAGATTCCAGCATTGTTCGCGAAACTCAGGTAGGCATTAGCTTCGTCATTGGAGAGCTTCGAAAGTCTAGTCTTGTTGAAATCAAGCTCCTGTGTACCCTTTTCAATGTTGAGGAAATCAAAGATTACGGGAAACTCCCGTTCTCTAATAGCAAGTAAAATCGGGATTGTTTTAATTACTTCAGGATATTTCGTGATAAGATTAATAAAGTCAGATTCGATGTTAGCTGAGCCAATAAGACTCGTCCAAAGCGCTAATTCAGTCTTTATTTTATTCACATTTGTCCTTACTTTCTCCCAATCTACGAAGAACTGGGGTGTTCTATTCGTTGCTATCAAGCCGTGCTTAAAAACTTCAACGAGGTCACTAATGCTTGAGATATTCAAAAATGATTGGTAAATGTCAAGTTTAACCAAGTAACATTACACTCCAATTTTTACGTACTACGCGTATGAGTAGCAACTTATATTTCACTTTGTGCGCGCACATTTGACATTTTTCTTAGCATTCGTTTAATTGATTTTTTAGAATTCTTGAACTCTCTAACCTGACTATCTTGATTTCCATATCTCAAGACTATCCTTGGTGAGGACTTGTTTCCTTTCGGTGAAACTCTAAGTGTAGAACTCTTCTTGATACACTGCATGATGAACCAACGTGTTAAAAGGTGATGTTTCGTGCGTAAACAAATCCAAGCCATAATACGAACATTTTCTATCCATGAGACTCTCCGATCATACAAGACATGGTAATTCTTATCACTAGATTTTAAAATAATGAATCCTCTGAGTTTGAACAGTTTCAGAAACTCGAAAGCCCAATTCTTAACTATCTTGAAGGCAATGTGATCAAAATCCAACTTCACCGTTTCACTATTAGAGAAACCGGTGAGGAAGCTAGGAGTCAACTTTTGGCTCAATCCATGACCCTTCATGCGCGCGCGCATATAGACCCATATTATGGTACCAAAGACGAGAAAATAATTTTGGGAGGAAACGCTCTCAATCGATGCAGAGGAATTTGTCTAAGATTTTTAGAGCACGCGTGCGCGCTTTCAATATGTTGGGTTGGGTTGGGTTGGGGGTGGGATTCGAACCCCCACCACAGTGGAGATGCGCGCGCGGTGATGTAGAAGAAACTTCTATTTCCCAACTTGAATTAGACTGGAGATGTCACCGACCCACACGATCCCCTTTTTTTCTGAGTGAATAGAAGCTTCTTTCATCAATCTTTTTTCCACAAGTGTCGCTAGTTTACGCGATCGAAGAGTCGCTGGTTAACGAAAAATAATGGTAATAGTGCTGGGAGTAGGACTCGAACACGCGACCCGTGGAGATATCACCCGAAATCCCCTTTTTTTCTGTTCTCAACACGCGCGCGCATCGCGGTTCTTTTCACTCAATACTTGGAGAAAAACTTCAACATTTCTCTTTACTAGAGATTCATTATAATTTCTATTGTCCGTTGAATCCACGTCGAGGATGAGACACGGGATTCCAAGTTTCCTATAAACTTCTTCTTTCACGATTGTCTCACCTATAGACATCATCCTGCAGCTCCAGTTAGCTGGTAGAATTACGCCATCAGCTTTGAATTCCTTTACTAGATTCTGTATCAAAGCGACTTTTCTATCTATACTGCAGTTCGCGAAATTTGGCAGATATTTTCTAGCTAAGCTTTCATAAGGTCGGGAGGGATCCAATCTTCCCATCCAGACATGAGAGAATGTTTCAGCAACAACAACTGCACCTAAGTTGTTAAGGTACTCAAAGAATCCAAGATCAAACCATAAGGGCAGGTTGTCCCAAACTAATCTAAATCTCTCACTTTGTGTTATTCCAAACTTTTTCTCCGCTCGGGTCTCAACTTCATCCCGTAATTTCTCATAAAAGTCAATAGCTTCGTGAGTGCTTGGCGCAGAAAGCATATAGAAAACTGTTGAAAATGCATCTCGAGCCCCCATGGGTGCTGGTGTGTTTTTTCGATAGTTCTGGATTTCCTCCCAAAGCTGGCTTGTCCGATCAGATAGAACTATTGTTTCGCGTAGTTGTTTTCTATCCAGTTTTAGACCAGTTTGTTCTTCTAAAAAATCAATTAATCCTTCTAGCTGAGAAATATATGTTTCAATGTGGTGGTTCTCGAGATGTTCGGAGTCTCCACCAGTTATGTTGTATGGAGCGTCTAAAAGGAATAATGGAACTTTAAAATGGTGACTGATAAACTGAAACCATTTGAAGTGTGTGACACAGGCACCAGTTGATGCAACGAGAAAGTCTGGCTTTGGCAATCCACCTTCAGGCAATCTTTCTTTTTCCTCGAAAAGGGAACCGATTACACATCTTGCATAGGAACAAAGATCTCTTGAAAAACCCCTTCTTTCAGCGATTTCACAAAGTCTCACTGAAACATGTCTTGCTGCGCAAAGCGATGCGTAATTTTCAGGCCAAACTAGAATAATATTCATAGCATACAGAATCTCTACTGGAAATGTTGAAGCAACCCAAGCGACTGGTTTCTTTTCCCTCTTAGCCTTGTGAGCAAATTCGTAGGATTTCTTCACATGATTCCGGTAGAAGGCTCTTGTCGTTCCCAGTCTTCTTTCGAATTTTCCTTCGGGCAATACTATCCAACTCCGCTGACCATTTCTATGAAAGCCTCTATCCGTGTCTTTAGCTGAGCTAGACCGCTTTGAGAATGCTCCCACTCTAAATGAAGAACGGGTAAGCCTAGATTCTTCACCTCATTGATTAACTGTGGGGCATCAAACAGATGAGTGTCACAATGCTTCAAGGTAAGTATCAATACTGCTTCTACGTCAAACTGTTTTGCCATCTCGATGGTGTGCTTGAATCTTTCTTCATTTTCCATCATAGAAAAAGATGAAATTTTACGCAGATACCTCTCTGCAACGGCATGCCATGGATCAGAGTCGGAGTCAACAGAGTCCCAGAAATACCGCGAACCAGTACATAAATCATCAATAACAATGTTACCACCCGCAATCTCAGCAATCCGAAGCAGTTCCGGATTGTCCAATACACTTCCCGAAATAAGGAGCCTCACGCCACTCTTAGGTGGGTCAACGCGCTTTGGGATCTTTTCAAGCAGAGACTCTAGCAAGTCGTTATGATCTTCCTTTGGCATAACCATGCTGGAAAGCACAATCTCTAAGGCTTCAACTCCTGAAATCAATGGAGGCTCCTTTTTCCTTAGCTCATAGACTCTCTTGAGAAGAAGCCGATTTTTATTATACACCTGCACCGATTTCCGCAATCCAGAGGTGGATATTGTTTTTCTAAACGCTGTTTCCAGTGAAGATTTAAACCTTAAGATTTCTTTGAAGAAAAAGTCGTACGCTCTTTCAGTTCTCGTGTGCGGAGTATTAATGAACTCAACAAATGGAATTTCAGAATAGTGCGTCCACATGTCAAAAATCTTATTGCGATTATCACAGCTTCTCGAAGTAACAAAACCATCCAGATAGTCGTAGTCACCCTTTAATACTGAGTTGAAACCGCTTCGGGCAAAGGAACATGAGTTGATGGGCAGGTGAACATCTGCAAGTTTCGTGTTTTCAAGATCTCCGAAAACCATTACCGGAACAGCATTCATTGAATGTATTATCTCTTCTGGAGTGCTAGTACAACTCCAACCAACCAACAGTTTCCCCTGGGCTTTTAAGCGCTTTCCAACTTCATGTCTTGTCAATAGGTTATTTCGAAACGGGTCTACAACATTCATCGATGGTATACTCCGATCTATTGTCACTTCGGGAATTCCGAAGAGGGTAAATCATGATCCGAGAATTCATTAGAGTTTTAAGTACTGTTTCTCCTTTGTCTTTAGCAGACGAGTAAAGGTCGAGTTAACAGGTGTCGGAATCCCATATTTCTCCCCATAATGTGCTATTGCTCCACTCATGAAGTCGACTTCAGTTGGTCTTTTGTTCTCAACATCGATGAGCATGGAAGGTTTGTGTGCACCGCCCTTTTCGAGATATGATTTGAACCGATCGAGAGAGTCTTGACCGTAATCATAGCCATCTTTCTTTGCTAGTATCAGACCTTCTTCAAGTATTTCAGATGCAAGAGTGCGAGTTGGTTTATATTCCATCGCTTCTTTCATGGTCTGCCCTGTAATAGCACAGATTGAACAAAGAGCAGAGTTCAAGATTGTCTTCTCCCACACATATCGCTTAATATCTGGGGCTTCCTCGGTTATCAGCCCACAGGCTGTCATCATATTAGCTATGTATTTGGTCGTTTCATCAGTACCATATTTTCCTTTATGAAAGGCTCCTACATAGTTGGGAGGTTGAAACCAGTTCATCTTAACATTCCCAAAGCCCATTGAATTCCCTGCATAATTTATGACCATCCGATATGCGGTGTCGATCCCAAGAGTTTCACTGATTAGTTGCTCGGTGTCAAGCCCATTTTGGAAGCTAACGATTTTCATTCTAGGGCGGTATATTTTCTTGATCTCAGGCAAGATTTTTTTCAAAACGCATGCTTTCGTTGATATGAAAACCATTTCTGGGGCAAACTCAGCTAATTTATCTATTGAACTAGCTGTTCTTTCTATTTTAGCCGTAAGTTCCTTAAACCCAGATATCTGCAAGCCTCTTTCTTTAATTGCCAACAGGAGTTCCTGAACGATGTCTTCAACAACGATGTTCTCCCCATTTTCTGCAAGATGAGCAGAGAGAATAGACCCCACTGGACCTAAACCGATGATGCCAATTGCTGGCTTTCCATGTTTCATAATAGAACCCTTACTTGAAGTAGTTCTTCCAGGATTTATCTCTAATCTTCTCAACTATTCCCTTTCGCCTCCCGCACACTTAATTTTCCACCACGTTCACATCGCGTATTCTATTGATAAGATAAGGAAAAAATCATGAAAGGCTAGTTATCAAGAATTGGGATTTTATCGGGCGTACGATGTTTTGCCACATATCTCATTACTCCTTTCATGCTTAGATCAAACACAGTTTCTCTCAGTATTGGATGGGTTTTAATGAAGTCTTCAGCTTTCCGAAGAGTTGTGTCATTTTCTAGTATTGCATCACGTATTGCTTCTAGACCTTGCCCTCGCTCGATTCCTTTTCTCGTAATTCTTTCCCAAAGTTCGAGTCGCCTTTTACAGGCTTCAAGTTTTTCCTTGGGAGGACTAGCCATGCCGAAGTGGGTAAAGTACAGAAAGGTAGTTTGTAGTTCTCCCAGTTTTTCTAAGGATGCTAGAGCTTTTTCCATTCGGAAGGGTGGTGGGGTTATTGGGATAACCAGGTTGAATTTACTCAGGTGGACACCTACAGCATCTCCTGTGAATACACCGTTGCTTTGTGGTTCATAATAGGCTATATGATGTGAAGCATGTCCAAGGGTTTCAGTGGCCTTGAGTCTGATTTCGTTTCCTAGATCAAAGGTCATTCCATCGGAAACTGCAATAATTCTCTCTTGCGAAAGTGGTTCAGGTTTTCCGTATATTTTCGCTAACTCCCGAAGGGCCTCGCTAGATTTAATCCAAAGATTTTCCGGGTTTGCCATGTGAGGGGCTCCTCTCGGATGGACAAGTAACTTTGCTTTAGGTAAATGCTTCATCAACTTTCCTGCACCTCCGCTATGATCTAGATGGATATGGGTGACTGCAACATATTCAACTTCCTTAGGCTCGACTCCTAATTCTTCTAGACCTAATAGTAGGTTCTGAACCGTTGATGCTGGTCCTGTTTCCACTATTGCAGTATTCTCTCCTATTAGAACGTAGCAGCCCACAAAGTTCTTAATTCCTGCTGGTTCAAGGTCAATTAGATGAATATACTTGTTGATCTTAGAGACGTGCATTTTCTTTACACTGTAACTACGTTTAGAAGAATTTAAGAGCGTCAGCAACTGCTTTAAATATTTTCATTACGGGTTATGTGAACATTCTCATCTGACCATCTTCCATATTAGCAATAGAAGCGCGATCGCGTTTTAGATTCTTTTCCATTGTGTATACTGCAGTTGGATACTCTGGTAAGCTTGAAAAATATTTTGCTAAAGGTCTTTGTGCTCTCATTCTTCAAGCATTGAGCTTAAATATTGCGAATGAGGAGATAAACTCTCTTCATGACCTTTTGGTGATAAGTAATGGGTATAAGAAAAGTGTCAGTTTTAGGCTCCGGATTGATGGGACATGGAATTGCTCAGGTGTCAGCTCAAGTGGCAAAGTATGATGTTACAGTTAGAGACGTGAAGCAAGAGTTTCTTGACAGAGGGATGGGAATGATTAGAAATAGCCTGCAGAAGTTCGTACAGAAACAAGTAATCTCAGAACAGGATATGAATGATACGTTAGAGAGAATTCATCCAACCCTCGACATGAAAGAGGCTGTTAAAGACGCGGACCTTATAATTGAAGCTGTTCCTGAGAAACTCCAAATCAAAAAAGTTGTACTGAATGAAGCTGATAGCTACGCAAAAAAAGACGCAATAATCGCTTCCAACACATCTTCAATAAGTATCACCGAATTAGCATCAATGACTAAAAGACCTGAGAAGTTCTGTGGGATGCATTTCTTCAATCCACCTCAATTAATGAACCTTGTCGAGATAATTCGTGGAGCCAAATCATCGGACGAGACGATTGATAGTATTATTACTGTTTCTAAGGAAATGGGGAAAGAAACTGTTGTTGTTAAGAAAGATTCAGCTGGCTTTATCGTGAATAGAATCTTAGTTCCAGCCCTAAATGAGGCATTTAATTTAGTCTGGGAAGGAGTTGCTGAGCCAGAAGACATAGACAAAGCAATTAAACTTGGATTGAACTGGCCTATGGGACCACTCACCTTGGTCGATTACCTTGGTGTAGATACTACATTATCCATCACAGAGGTTTTGGAAAAGGAACTTGGCTCAAAGTACACTCCATCTCCCCTGTTGCGACAGATGACGAGGGCTAATTTGCTGGGAAGGAAAACGGGAAAAGGGTTCTATGATTGGACAAGGAAAAAGTAGGATACGGAGAGAAATTTAGTGGAATTTAAAAATACCCTCTACGAGAAGAGTGAAGGAATAGCCACTATCACGATCAATAGACCAGATGCACTTAACGCATTAAATGTTGAAACACTTAAAGAGATCTCATTAAGAATCGCTGACGCAAGAGAAGACAAAAACATAAAGGTAATTATTCTCACAGGCGCTGGAGACAGAGCCTTTTGTGCTGGTGCAGATTTGAAGATGATGAAAGGAACAGGTGCATACAAGGGGATGCATCTGTCTCAACTTGGACAGAAATTGACAATGGAAATAGAGGAAGTTGAGAAGCCTGTCATTGCTGCAATAAATGGGTATGCTCTTGGAGGTGGTTTGGAACTGGCCATGGCATGTGATCTTCGAATAGCCTCAGAAAATGCACGGTTGGGGCAACCAGAGGTAAATGTTGGCTTGATCCCCGGGTGGGGTGGTACACAGAGGCTTCCTCGATTTGTGGGGAAGGGAAAAGCGAAAGAGTTGATATTCACAGGGAAGAGAATAGATGCAAAGACAGCTGAGCAACTTGGCTTACTGAACAAAGTTGTAACACCCGAACAATTGGAGCCAACTGTAAAAGAAATCGCCTCTGAACTCATGAGTAAGTCACCCATAGCTATCGAGTTAGCAAAACAACTGATTAACAACAGCACAGAAACTGACCCAAAAGTGGGATTGATAAATGAAGCAGAAGCTTTTGGGGTCCTCGCATCCACAGAAGATTTCAAGGAAGGAGTAAATGCTTTCCTAGAAAAAAGGAAACCCAAGTATAAAGGAAAATAACTCTATCCTTAATAGCTTCGTTTCTCTCCTTTTGTTTTCGATATAATAGGTGTAATTTTGTGAGAAAGGTTGCTATCGTAGGTGGAGGGGCCACGAAATGTGGTAAACGAGAAGCTACTTGGAGAGAATTAGTCCAAGAAGCGGGAAAAGTGATGTTCAACAATGTTGATAATATTTCACCAAAGGATGTTGAGGCTCTTCTAGTTGGAGCTGCTCAACCTGAGAGGTTTGTGTTTCAGGTTCATGTCGCTCCTATGGTTGCCGAACAGCTGGGTATAACTCCAAGGAAGGTAATTGCTACGACGGAGCTGATGTGTGCTTCTGGACAGGCAGCGATTAGATATGCGTGGGCTTGTATTGCATCTGGGATGGCTGATGTGGCAGTTGCTTTTGGTGCTGAGAAGATGTTTATGCCTGATATGGCTGAAGCTCAGACGAATATGACTTGTGTGCTAGATCGAGAGTGGGACGGCGTCAATGCAATGTCAGCTCCACCATTCTTTGCCATGACCGCTCAAAGACACATGCTTGAGTTTGGAACCACTAAAGAGCAGATGGCTCTCGTTTCTGTGAAAAATCACCATTACTCTACGATGAATCCTGTGGCTCAGTTCCAGAAGGAGGTCACGGTTGAAAAGGTGCTGCAGTCACCAATGATAGCGCCTCCCCTGAACTTGTTTGATTGCAGCGGAATAACTGATGGAGCTGCAGGTGTGGTCTTGGTTCCAGCTGAGGATGCGAAAAAATATACTGATACTCCCATGTACCTAATTGGATCAGGACAAGCAAGCATAGGAAATTCAGTAAACAACTTAGCAAGCATATCTGAATGGGTCCCCCTCAGATTGGCTATCCAAGAAGCTTTAAGAACTGCAAAAATATCGGTAAACGATATTGACATCGCTGAGCTACACGATTGTTTCACAATCTCTGAAATAATGGAGTACGAAGCGTTCGGTTGGTGTGAGAAGGGCAAAGGGGGTGAATTCATCCAAAATGGTGAACCTTATGTAGATGGAAGGGTAGCAGTCAACCCTAGAGGGGGACTACTTGGATGTGGACATCCATTAGGTGCTACAGCAATTCTACAAACTCTAGATATACTGCAACAATTCCAAGGAGATGTACCGAAGGGAAGGCAGGTTAAGGGTGCGGAAACAGCAGTTGCCCACAACCTTAGTGGACCAGCCAACGTGCATAGTCTTATGGTCTTTTCCAGGGAGTTAGCATAATGAAAAACATTGAATTTGAAAAAGTGACGAGACCAGAAAAAATAAAGCTTCCAACTATGCTGGATTTCTATCCTTTAGAAGACGAGAAAAACACGAGAATTAGTCAATTCTTCGTGAATCTCAGGGAAGGACGCTTAACAACTACAAAATGCACAAAATGTGACCAACTCTTATGGCCTCCCAGAGTTGTCTGTTCGAGTTGCCTCTCAGACGAACTCAAGTGGGTAGACTTAGGCGCTGAAGGTGAGCTATATGCTTTTACTGAGATGAAAGTAGGCGCACCTTTAGGTTTCGTTCAAGATTTACCATTCTGCATCGGCATGGTTCGCATAGGTGGTCTACTAATATCAGCACGGATTGATGACGCAGCGTATGAAGATTTAAAAATTGGGGAAAACGTTCGACTTAAAATTGTGGAACTTGAGGATGGAAGAGTTTTCTATCGATTCAAGAGAATCCATTGACTTTGTCACTAGTATAGATCGTCTACATCCACATTCTGTTCAGGCATTTTTCCATGCCTCTTGAGAAATTGTTGAAGGAGCTCGCTTTCTCTTGCTGTAAACAATTTTGCTTCTTCATACAGAAAGTACCTTGCTTTAGGATTGGTTAGCTGTTCTTCCAATTCTCTTTTGAGGTTCATGGTGCCTTTAATGAAGATTGTTTCCTTGTTTGCATTCAAAAGCCGATAGACTCCCTCAGTTTCAGGAATATTCGAAACTACGGGTAAGTCAAGGTTAAGCCATTCCTCTGGAGGTTGGGGAGATGTTTTAATTTGAAACCTTAAATCACATTGGAGACAGCGTCTTGATTCTTCCATGGCTTCTGACCTGTTGTATCCAAGTTTGACCAAGGCAAAAGATCCCTGTCTCTCCCTAATCGGTAAACAAGGCATGGAAACTTGTTTCTTGTCCACGAAGCTTGCTTCTTGCCCCAACTTTTCTCTAGTGACATCTTTTTCAACTATATCGTCAATAATTCCATTTCCGCCAAGAGATTTATCTATTGATTCAGCTGCCTTTCTGCCCATTGCGATTGCTTGAATCACAGATGAAGGCCCACTGACTACGTCTCCACCAGCAAATACGCCCGCAATGCTGGTCTCCATTGTAGCTGTATTTACTTCCAGAATATCGTGGTTAGAAATACAAGCTGCTTTGGGGAGAAAGGATAAATCAGGCTTTTCCCCAATCGCCATCACGATTGCATCTGCTTCTATGACAGTTTCGCTTCCTTCAATCGGGATCGGTCTTCTTCTTCCACTTTCATCAGGTTCTCCTAGCTTCATTTGAAAGCACTTTACTCCAGACACTTGACGGTTTTCCCCTAGGATTTCTTTTGGTGCCAGGAGAAATCTGAACTGCACACCTTCTCTTCTTGCTTCATCAACCTCCTCAGGCTCAGCAGGCAGTTCATCTTCAGACCTTCTATACAGGACTGTTGTTATTGCACCTAGTCGGACAGTAGTTCTCGCAACGTCGATAGCGACGTTACCACCGCCTATTACAAGAACTCTACGTCCAATGCTGGTTTTCTTACCGAGGTTGACTTCTTTCAGTAAATCTAGCCCCGACGAAACACCATCAAATTTTATTCCCTTGATGTTAAGCTGCTGGCTTTCTTGAGCGCCAACTCCTATGAAAACAGCATCATAGTTTTCTGTTAGAGTATTAAAAGCCACATGGGTTCCGACTTCAGTGTTGGTCTTTGCTTCCACATGATCTTCTAAGATTTCATCGATATCCCTTTGGAGTTCTTCTTCTGGAAGGCGATAGCGAAGAATCCCCACACGTAGCATACCTCCTAGTTTAGGTAGTGCTTCAAAAACGGTGACCGAGTGTCCTTTCTTTGCCAGATAATAGGCAACAGTTAGTCCGGCTGGTCCTGAGCCGACTATGGCTACTTTTTTTCCAGTGGACAACGCTTTTTCGGAGGTTGTTATCTTAAGATCTGTGGTCTGGTTTGTTACATACCGTTTCAGGTGACATATGGCGATAGATTCGTTCAATTCTCTTCTTCGACAAGAGCTTTCGCACAAATGGTGGCACACGTAACCAAGAACTCTAGGAAAAGGAGATTTTTGTCTTATAACTGCGACGGCTTTGTCTAGCTTCTCTTCACTGATCAGGCGAATATAAGATGGTATGTTCATGTTTACTGGGCAGGCAGAAATGCAGGGAACAACGCCTTTTTCTCCCTCTTTGTCTTTGTCAGTTATGGCACCTGTTGGACATACTTCCACGCAAGCGCCACAGAATCTACATCCAGAAAGTGTGAGTGAGGAGTTTTTTGTGCCAACAAAGACCTCACCATCTTTGCAGGTAAGTCTTAATGCTTTGACTCCACGTAGGTCTTGACAGGCTCTTACACAGCGAGTGCATTCTATGCAGAGATTGTAATTAAAGAGAAATATAGGTTCGTCTCTTAATTTCGCGAATTTTGTGGGTACATATCGTTGTGTGTCTTTCTTTATTCCAATATATTCTGCTACTCGTTCTAGCTCACAATTACCAAGCTTTTCACAACATCTTTCCTCCAATGGCACATTCAAGGAGCAGGGTTCTCTAGAGCAACCTTCTCTTTGAGCACAGACTAGACAAGCATGAGGATGCTTAACAAGGATACTTTTGAGTTTCTCTTGTCTTGTTTCCTGAAGAAGTTTTGATTTTGTAGATACTTTCATTCCTTCAGCAACTAGAGTAGTACAAGCCTTTGCTAAATTATGGTGTCCTTCAACTTCGACAAGACATAACTCACATCCTTTTAGTGGGATATCTGTACAGCCTTCAATAGGTGAATCTTCGCCACGAAAAACTCTCTTGTCCACTTTTGTCTGGTTGAAAGGAGGAAGATCAGGATGGTAACATATTGAAGGAATGTAAATCTTAGCTTTCTGTGCTACTTCAAGTATAGTGTCGCTATCAACTGCGGGTATTTTTACTCCATCAATGTAAATGTTGATCAATCTCACATGTCTCATTTGATCAAGAATGTTACTCAGCGTTACCATGAATGAGTGATGGCTTTTGGTTGGCAGGCTAGGACACATGGAATCTTTCTTTCATGGCTAACTGGTTTGCAAGGGGCACAACTGTACTTTATCTTTTTCCTGTGTTCCTCTTTGACTATTGCCATAGTATCTCCCTCTATATCAAACTCGTTCAAAACAAGTTCTAGAACGTCATTTGGGCACGCTTCTACACATTCGCTGCAACCGTTGCATTTGTCAGTGTCAACGACGATGAAATAGTCTCCGGAGCCATCTTTGTAGCCATAATGAGCTTTCATGGTGTCATGTCCCCAAGATAGTTTAGCGTAGTCCTAGAACCTTCTCCTGCAATGCTTTGGCAAACAGTGCTGCGCCAATCGCGCCAGCAAGAATTGGATCATTTCTAGGCGGTAGAGGTTTTACATTGAGCATTCTTCTCAGCCTTTGAACAATGCCTTCGTTTTTCGAAACACCACCTGTTATGACGAAATCTTCTTCGATTCCAACCCGGGTAAGTAGATCAGATATCCTGTCAGTCATTGCAGCATGATATGCAGCTGCCACTTTCTCTTTAGACCATCCTTGACGAAGTAAAGCTAGAGATTCAGCCTTTGCGAAAACGACGCATGTGTTACTAACAGGCTGTGGTTCTTGCTCAACTTGGAGCGATACATTACCTAGCTCCAGTATTGATATACCTATCAAGTCTGCGAAAACCTCCAAGCCTCGTCCTGTTCCAGCTGCGCATTTATCGTTCATCAAAAAAGAGAGAACCTTGCCTCTTTCGTCGCAGCGAATTGCTTTACAGTCTTGCCCACCAACGTCGAGCACTGTTCGAACGGTAGGACCATATGTGTAGTGAGCACCACGGGCGTGGCAGGCAATCTCAGTTATAGTTCTGTTTGCAAAAGGAACATTCACACGTCCATATCCAGTCCCAACAGTATGATGTATTTCCCCAGTTTTCAAACCTGTTCCTTCGAGAGCCCAGTCAATTACTTTGATTGCAGTCGCTTCGCTGACCCCTCCAGTTCGGATAACTGCATAGGCATAGAGCTCGCCGTCCAACAGTACAGCGGCTTTGCTTCCTACTGAGCCTATGTCAATTCCAGCAGTTATGATTCTAGCGTTTCGCCAGTCTTTACCTTCTGCGGTGTACCTGTTTTCTGGCCATTTCCAATATTCTTGTTTAGTCTTTTGGCTCATTCTGTGTTCACTCCATGTTTCTTGCTATAATGGCTGCGCCGAGAGCGCCTGCATATTCGGGAAATTCAGGAACAATAATCTCAGTGTCTAACTCTTTTTTGAGAGATCGTAGAAATCCAGAGTTAAGGGCAACGCCACCGATAAGGACAACGTCTTTTTCAACTCCTACTCGAAGCACCATTGAAGCTATTCTTCCTGCCATTGCATCATGTATTGCACGAGCAATGTCTTCCCTTGTCACTCTTGAATGGATTAGGGAAACAACTTCAGATTCAGCAAAAACAGTGCATTGGGCATTCATTGGAATAGATTTTGTGGATTTAAGGGCTAGTGGCCCCATGTCTTCAACTTTAATCTCTAAAGCTCGCGCCATTGTTTCAACAAAAGTTCCAGCTCCAGCTGCACATCTCTCGTTAATTACGAAGTCCTTAACTTTACCACTTTCGGCCACTTTTATCCCTCTTCCTTCTTCAGCTCCTACGTCAACCACCGTTCTCACTGATGGCACCAAGAAGAAAGCCCCTGCAGCGTCAGCGATTACGTCAGAAACTGTACGGACAGCATTTATTGGTGGTTTTTTAAAAACTTCATTTTTACCCATGCCTGTGGCTGCTGCTTTCTGAATATCACTTCCTGAGAGTTTTAATTTGCCCAGTGTCGCTTTGAAAAGTGCACTTGCAGATTTCCAAACGTCAAATCCCACAACCACTTTGGTTGCCTCTAAGACTTTGTTATCCCTTAAAAATACGATTTTTGCATATTTTGCTCCAATATCTACTCCAGCGGTTATCATTTTTGTCTACTCCGATTAGCTCCCTATTTTCTTCAGGTCCATACTTTCGAAGAATGTAGTTAAACGTGCCATTGTCCCTGAGAAGTCAAACTCCCTCTCGTCGCCCATATTCCCTTCAAATGGAAACACTGGAACTCCTGCATCTAACAAGCCCAAACGGTTTTCTGCTATGTGCACGCTTAAGCCTTCACAACCCCGGTTGTAGTGCAGTAGAACTGCATCAGCCTTCCATTGATCTACAATACTTTTCATCATTTTAGTCTTAAGCTCAGGTCTATAGAAGTGCGCCCATTCAGGTCTATTAAGTGTCCACTTAATGATAGCTTTCAGCGCTTCATCTCTTGTCTCAGGTTTTCTTGAAGGTAAAGGTTTCGGAACCCAAGTTCCATCAGGTTTGAACTCCCACATTCCAACTAAACCATAGGTGTAAAGGGATCCCAAAGAAACTATTCCATACTTCTCCATTTCTCTGAAGATTTTTAGAAATCCCCATGGGGGTTGAGTATCTGTGATTACTCTAAATCTCTCATAGGGCACAGCAGCAATACCTCTAGCAACTCTGTCTTCAACCTCTGCTTTCAAGGTTTCATAAAATGAAACACACTCAGATCTATGTTTCATCAGTGTTCCCATTACGTAGAGAGAGTACATTGTTTTCTCGTCCAAGGGCGCTGGAATCGACTGATTGAGAGCACAAATCTCAGCCCACAAAGAAGTAGATCTCATTTCATTCCAAACAGCCTTACATAAGAGTTCGTCGTTGTATTCTCTTCCAGTGACCTTTTCTAGCCAATCAATACCATCATTCAGTTGTTGAAAAATGTAGTTCACTTTATAATCTTCTGGAGGTTGCATAGAGTAACCTACTGAAACATCTACACAAAACATTGGAACATCTTTTCCCTTCCGTTTTTCAAGCCATTTCACCACTTGATACCATTTTCCGTGGCTACAGCAAATATGATCCTGCCATATGAAATCTGGAGTTTGGTATTCATCAATGATTGTACCATCTGCCAGTATGGATTTATCAAGGAGTAATGCTCCCCAGTAGTTTCTCATGTATGCACAAAGTGTTCTTGGAAATCCTGCAGATTCAACAGCTTCACGACACTTTGCAGCAAATTCTTTATGAAATGCTATTGTCGCTCCGTAGGGTTCACCTGTTATGCTGTATACATCACCTCCTAGTCCAGCAGGTATAGAACTGAAGCTCCAAGCACCACCTGCCCACCGAATCCCGTTTTTTTCGTGAGCGTTTACGTAATTTTCGTAGTAGCGAGTTCTCAGATCCTTTGCTTCATTCCAGCACTTTAGTCGCTCAGTGGGGTGTTTTTTCACTTTTTCTGACATCAATTTTACCTCGTGAAATTCCTTAAAACAAGTCCTCCAAACCTGTCAAGGTTTCTAAAAATGCTTCTACACGGGTCCGAAACTGTCCCCATGGCACGGTTACATCAAATTCCAAAGGATATGTTGGTACTCCCACTCTTTTTAGAGCTTCCTTCAAAGGAGGAATTTCTATTCCATGGGGATCACAAAATTTGTTTTGTATAATTAGCGCTCCTTGAACCTTGAATTCCTGAGCTAGGTTGACAACGTGATTAACTCGTGTAAATTCAGGCCAATCTTTGCTTGGGCACGGAACTCTATCCACGTAACGCTCTGCAATAGCCTCCAATCTGTTCTCTGAGGGACTCACGTTGGTCCAGAAATATCGACTCCCAGTGCAATGCTCATCAATTACAAAGGTTGCACCTAGACGCTCTACATTTCGCATGAAAATTCTGTCATCATCTTCACTACCTATAATCATCAGACGAACGCCAGGATCCGCATCCAGCTTTCGCCTGGGAAGTTTTTGCAGTAATTGTTCTAGAAGCTTGTTGTGTTCTTCCTTGTCCACCATTTGGCTTGAAAGCACCATTTCCATTGCTTCAAGACCTGTTAACTTGGGATGACCATCCTTTCTGTATTCATAGATTTTTCGCATCAGCTCCCTGTTTTTGTTCATTAGCGTGATTCCCTTGTCAAGATCATTATTTGTGATTCTCTTATCAATCCATTTTTCCAGAGAACGCTTGAATTTAGCTAACTCTTGGGTAAGGTATGGTGTTGCGTGAGGTGTTTGAACACCATGGGGTACATAAATGTAGTACGCGTAGTCAATTGGTATGTGAAGACGCCATGCGTTGAAGGCTTGTCTTAAGTGGAGACATGCTTGACCTTCAGCGATCCCATCCAAGTAGTCAAATTTACCTTTCAAGCCTTGGGCTAAGCAGTCACGACACAAATGACAAAACATTGCAAATATATAGGGTTCGGTGACTGTTGGAGGGTCGTGGCTTCCAAGAATTCTCACGGGCAATATATTAGCAGCGTAGATGATTTCTTCTGGTACATAGGTGCAAAAGTAGCCCACTATCTTTCTGTCTGTCTTCTCTTTCCATTTCTTGGCATATTCATGTCTGTTATCTATCCAGTCTCGGAATTTCTGGAATATTTTTTCAACCAAGCGACCACTCTCAAGTTTTTTATATAAGCGAGATAGGAAAAATATAATTTTCTTCGCATTTATATTTTTCTGAACATTATGGCTTAATCTTCGATAGGGGAAATCATATTAGGTTCGACCTGAGAATCATAATAATTCCGGAGGTTATGCTTTGAGTAAGATTTTCCAGAACATTATCTTCGAAGTAGAAGATGGAGTGGCCAAGATCTCCATCAAAAGACCCCCACTCAACGTCCTTGATGTCAATACAATTCAAGAAATTATACTAGCGCTAGAAGATGCTAATCAAGACAAAAGTATTTTTGTGGTCATTTTCACTGGCGTCGGGAACAGGGCCTTTTCAGCAGGAGTGGATATAAGCGCCCATCTTCCAGACCAAGTCGAAAAAACACTTGGTCAGTTTCACAGGATGTTTCACTTATTAGCTGATTTTCACAAGCCAACAATAGCTGTCGTTAATGGCTTTGCCTTTGGTGGTGGCTGTGAGTTGGCAATAGCTTGCGACATCGTTGTTGCTTCTGACAAATCTCAGTTTGGGCAACCTGAAATCAAAGTTGGAGCAATAGCTACTGTAGCAGCAGCATTACTACCCAAACTGGTTGGGAGAAAACGGGCTTTGGAATTGATGTTTACTGGTGATATAATCAGCGCAGCAGAAGCACAGAAAATTGGTTTAGTAAACAAAGTTGTCTCACCGGAGAAATTAGTTGATGCGACTAATGAATTGGTAAACAAGTTGAAAGAAATGAGTCCAATAGTGCTCCAGCTGGTAAAAAGAGCAATTTATCAGGGAATCGACTCAGATTTCATAAAGGCATTAGACGGTGTGACTGACATTTATTTAAAACAGCTTATACGAACAGAAGATGCCGTGGAAGGCTTGAAAGCGTTCTTAGAAAAAAGAAAGCCAGAGTGGAAAGGAAGATAGTGTGCTCGCGCGTAACGCAAAATTCATTAATGCGCGACTGGCATTTTTTTCACGGATGTGATCTATTATGAGTGCGAGATCTATTATGAGTGCGAAACTTTTGATAATTATTGCAACTGGCGAAAAAGAGAAGGCTAAAACTGGTATGATGTATGCTCGCAATGCTATCAAGCATAGATGGCTAGGGGACGTAAAAGTGGTTTTTTTCGGGCCTTCAGAGCGATTAGTAGCTGAAGACGAAGATATAGCAAAAAGGGCTCAAGAGCTAGCTAAACTGAGCGAATGTGTGGCTTGCAAACACATATCCGACACGGAAAGTTTGTCTGGCAATTTATCGAAGCTGGGAATCAAGATAGAATATGTTGGTCCAATAATTTCAAACCTCATAGAAGACGGGTATATCCCGATGGTTTGGTGACAACCAACATGCACAAGAAAAGAGGAAGGGTTAGGATAACTCGTGTAACAAAAGAGGAAGGGTTAGGATAACTCGTGTAACTAATATCTGTTGAACCAGGAAGCGCAGCTCATCTTCTACTAGGACGTTATATTCATTTGAAACTGTCAATTCAGATATTTGTTCATGGAATGTTCCATTTATTACTAGGCTCTTGTCATCGAACGCGCGCGTACCGAAAATAACTTTTACGACGACAACGCATACCTTTTTTTGAACCCATTTCCATTTTTTAAGCAATGAGACCAAATTGGACTGCGCACATTTTGTTTACAGCACCAGTCCATCATTTACTGGCCTAGAAGTCAGGAGTGAGAACAACTCTTTTCATCAACTTTCTAGCATGAGCCTCTTCGAAAACTTCTTTAATTTTGCTCATTGGTCGAGTTTCGGTGAACGGTCTGATTTTGATAGTCTTGGTTAGAACTAACTCCAATACTTCTGGGTAGTATTTTGGCAAACAGCCCCAAGTGCCTATAACTTCGGCGTCGAACGCCATCAATCTTGAGATGCTATACTCATTTTTCTGTACGCCAAACCCTATTACAATTAGCTTGCCGATGAAGGACAAGAGATTAAGTGCTATTGCTTGTCCAGTAGCAGTTCCACTTACTTCGAAGATTATCCACCCATATTTGCTTTGAAAGTTGTTAGTTTTACAAATCTCTCGAAATTCGTTTCGGACAGTTTTTGCATCTTTGCCTGCGGAGTTTATGACAAAATCGACACCATATTGACGAGCTCTTTCAAGCTTTTCAGGGTTACGTGCAATGCCAATTACAGTTCTGGCGCCAAAGGCCTTAGCCATTTGAGCTACATAGCTGCCAACGCCTCCTGTGACGCCAACCACAACCACATTATCTCCTTGCTTTACTCCCGCCCTTACACACCCTTGATAAGGAGTTGTCACGGCGTCAGCTATCACAGCTAATTCGGCTAGTTGGAAATCACATTGATCCTCTACCAAACACAAATCCGCAGAAGGAACTGGAATATGGCTTGAAAACCCTCCATAGATTCCTAAGCTGTTCCCAGGCATCTTCTGAGACAAACATCGATTTCCTCTCCCTGCAGCACAAATAGGACAGTTGTTGCAGGGCATAACAGCAGGTACAATAACTTTCTTTCCTATAAACCGGTTATCACCAGCCACTACAACACCGCTTATTTCATGCCCCAAAGTGAGAGGTGGTTTCGTGACTGTTGGAACGCCGTCATAAAAGTATCCAAGATCTGTGTGACAAACGCCGCACCCTGCGATTTCTACTAAAGCTTCTCCTGGATGAAGCTGTGGAACAGGAACTTCAGTAAGCTCCAGTTTGCCTTCAATAACTTCGCTAGTTTCTTTGTTTTTAATCCATGGTTTTTTCATCTGCCAAGTTTGAATTTTGTCTGGTATTTTGACCATTTTTTTTACCTCTTTTTTGATAATTGCAGAAAGTTTGGAAGGATTTATTTGTCAGTTGACTGGCTTTTCGGTTTAGGCAGCACTGCTTCATACATTTCTTCGTCTGCAACCTTTCCTCGTGCGAGCAGTTGGCGGAATTTGATGAAGTCGATCGTGTTTTTTCCTGTGATTTTTCTTGTGTTGAAAGCTTGGAAGCCTAGGAAAGCTTCATAGTTCATGTTGGCGGCTAACCAGTGACGGTTGTAATCTTTTGTGTGATTCCAGAAGAACTTTTTCTTAGCTCGGACACTATCCATTGCTTTAATCAAGCAGCCAGGAAAGAGGTTTGCAAACGTCCAAATTATTTTGTTTACCTCTCCGTCTAAAAGCTCAAAGTTAATCTTGTTCTGTTCTCTTGCTTCTTTGAGATAAGCCTTAGCTTTCTCATATTCTTCGCCTGTTTTGAACTCGCCATATACGATCTCACCATTCTCCACGTACTTATCTGTGATAACAGATGGATTGCGAACCCATTTAGCTCCGTCCTTGATTACTGGAACCAATTTGCTCACTAATCCAAGTCTTTTCATCTTATAGGCGCTCCACATTTCGCAGGAAACGCAGTTCCACATGGCATCTTCAATGCTTAGATACCAAGGTAAGAAGTCTGAGGAGCCACCGTCTGGTGAAGAGCCATGTCTAGGACCAGCTTGTCCGAAAATCGCCAAGTCTGAAGTAACAGCCAAGTCACAAGCCATTCCGATCTCTTGTCCGCCAGCGACACGCATACCGTTTATTCGGTTAATGACAGGTTTTTTACACATCAGAATTGAGTCTACCATGTGATTAAAAAGTTCCATGTATTCACCATATTCGTTGGGTCGCATGGTGTAGTATTCGGCATATTCTTTGGTGTTTCCGCCAGTACAGAATGCGGATGAACCGACAGCTGTGAAGATTGTTGCCACGACGCTTCTGTCTAATGAAGTATTTTCAAAACTCGCTATGACTCCCTTTACCATTTCTGTCGTGTACGAGTTGTATTGTCGAGGATTGTCTAAGATTATCCAAGAGACGAATAAATCCTCGACTGCTTTTCCTTCAGGGTCTTTCAAAGGTCGCTTTTCGTATATCACTCGTGGAGCAGTATTTCCCAAGTGCTGTGTGCCGTGGAGAGCATGGTTTTTAAGTTCGTTTTCTCTGGGTAGCCAATTCAATCCCACATGATTCACTATCCTTTTTTCATGTTATGGCTTATACTTTAGGAGGGTGTATATAAAAATTCAGTATTTATATTTGCGTTTCAAGATTGGGGTTCAATCATCACGTTTTTTCATGTTACCTAAACGGTATAGGAGTAAGAACTCTGTTCATACCATCATCTGCAATGGCGACCGAATAGCCAGCTATTCTTCGCAGATCTCGACCTATTAAGCCCATTGTAACTGCGGTATCAATATCCTTGACTTTTGTGATAACCTCTTTTAAAAGCTTCTTCTCCTTTTCTCTAACATCGTCCATCTTGCGGAGAACGTGAATTGCAAGTTTCGTATCTTTCTTCAAAAAGGATTGAACAGCATCTTTTTGCATGTTATATGCTAGTTTGGACACGTCTCCTACCAAATTCAAGATTCCTTGGCTTACCTTTCTTTTATGTTCAAGTGAGAGAGTGTGTCTAGCAATTTGGGAGCAATGATAAATCAGTCTGCTGAGATCCCTTGCCATTAGTGCATAGGTGACACATTCCTGACAGCTTCTAATCCCTATTTCTTTGGCAACTGCTTTACTTATGCTAGCTAGAGCAACTTGCCGTATTGTAAGCCGGTAATGTCGTAATGCCTCTCCACTGCGCTCGATAACCTCTCTTGCTAGGGGAAAATCCCAATTCATCATTGATTTTACAACATCTTCTTGCAGGTGCAAAGAGAATATAGAAGTTTTGCTTAGAAGTGATTCCAAGCGGAACGCAGCAGGATCAATCAAGACTTGAAAGCTTATCCTGTTTGCCCCTTCTTCTGAAACCTCTACTCCAGGCATTTCAAGGCGTAAGAGTTTCAATCTTCTTTTCTGTTCAGCAGGGATAATCTGTTTAGAAACAATGTCGATTAAATTTGCTCCCTGAATGTAGTAAGTTACAATGTTGTATTCCAATGCTTCTATGTTAGGAAATTCTTCTAACATAACCATGACTTTCAACGGTTTTTCTGAAGGTTTCGTTACAGGATAAATGTTGAGAGATCCGTCGTCTTCTACTGAAATTGTCATTTGATGCCCAATCTGTAATTTTCTCTTTTTTACCCATTTTTTTGGGATCGAGAGAGTATAGCTTCCTCCTTTGATTTTCTGAAGCTTTCTGGTGTCCAAATCTTCTCACAACCATTATCCAGTATTTATATAAGTTATATAATTATTACTTCAGTAATATTAATTCCGTAAACTCTAAATAGAGTCACAGAACTCTAATCCTCCAAGATTCATTGCTTGTGGGACTTATGAGTGCTCATGTCAAGATTCGATTTCTCGCAATTTTCAGGGAGGTAGTTGGCGAGAGAGAGATCATGCAGGTTATTAGTCAAGAAACAACTCTTGGAGATGTTCTCAACTTGCTCGGAAAAAAATATGGCAGAGATTTTCAGGAAACGATTGATAAAAAAACTCAGCAAGTTGATGTCAATACGCTTGTGATGCTTAACGGAAAAAACACGAGGGACACAAACATAAAACTAAAAGACAACGATTTGATAATAATTACAGTTCCACTCGGCGGAGGTTGAGGAAGTTAAGAAATGAGTGAAGTTAGATGTCTAAACTGCTTAAAGAGATTCACTGTTTCCCCAAAAGCAGAAACGGCTGTTTGCCCTCACTGCAACACAAAATATCGAATCTCTTGGCCGACACCAACTCAAGCGAAAGTAAGAGGACTAGCTTAAACCAATGTTGATATGGTGGTCAAGATGGTCTGGAACAGAGAAGTACTCTATGTTAACTTATCAACAGGGAAAATTTCTTCGAGAACCGTTCCGAAAATAATGCGAACCCAGTATCTGGGCGGAAGAGGTGTTAACATGTACATGCTATTTAACCATCTAACCCCGAAGACTGATCCCTTAAGCCCCGATAACGTGTTGTTTGTGGGTGCGGGACTTCTTGCGGGCATACCTTGCCTGGGTTCGGGAAGATGTGACATAGCAGCAAAGTCTCCTCTCACAGGTGCTGTCGGAGATTCCAACATTGGTGGCTTTTTTGCTCCTGAACTGAGATTTGCGGGTTTCGATCATATTGCTATCACAGGGAAAGCCAGAAAACCTGTTTATATTTTGATAAAGAATCGTGATGTCCAAATAAAAGACGCCTCTCAAATTTGGGGACAAGACACTTTTGAAACACAGAAAATCATTAGGCAGGATGAAGATGACGAAAACATCAAATCCTTAGTAATTGGTGCTGCTGGGGAAAATCTAGTAAAATTCGCTAATGTACGTACTGGTATGAAAAACTCAGCCGGTAGAACAGGAATGGGGTGCGTAATGGGCTCAAAGAACTTAAAGGCTATCGCAGCCAGGGGAACAACTCCACTCAAGTTCACTCATCCGGATAAACTTCTTGAATACTGTAAGCAAATGAATACCATGATCACGAGTACTCGATGGGCAAAAGCGCAATCACGATGGGGCACAATGATTATCTATAGTAACACAAACACCACGGGTTTGATCAGAACTAAGAACTTCCAACTTAATCAGATGGAAGAAGGCCAAGACTTGGAGCCAGAGAACATAGATAAATATTCCATAGGCACCTCAGGTTGCTACGGATGCGCAGTTCACTGTCGCCACCGCTATGTGCTTAAAGAAGGCCCATACGCACCGCTTTATGGAGAAGGCCCTGAATATACATCTCTTGGAGCCTTTGGAACGATGGTTAACTGCAATAAAATGGAGACAATCCTAGTTGCTAACCATCTGGTCAACAAATACGGTGTCGACACTTTGGAGACTGGAGGGTTGATAGCGTGGGCTATGGAACTTTACGAGAAAGGAATAATTAACGACAAGGTAACTGATGGGATAAAGCTAGAATGGGGCAGTGAAGAAGCAGTCTATGAAATGATACGCAAAATCACCTACAGGGAAGGTTTTGGCAACATACTGGCGGATGGATTCAAAGTAGCAATCTCTAAAATTGGCTCGGAGTCCAAGTATTATGCGATTCGAATTAAAGGCATGAGTAATCTTCATTCAGACGAACGCCCAACACCTAGTTTCGCTCTAGGTATCGCAACTTCCACAAGGGGCGCTGATCACCTGCGAAGTCGCCCTGCAATAGATATGTACGGTTTACCGGAAGAGCTCTTAAAAGAAGTATACGGTGGTCATGTAGCTTCAGACTACAACTCCTATGATGGAAAAGATCGAATGGTTTGGTGGCAAGAACTCCTTTACGCGGTCACAGATTCCATTGGAGTATGCAAATTCCAAACCGTTTTCTGTGCAGTACATGCACCACAATGGAAGGAATTCTCAAACCTCATTAGTCTAACAACTGGATTGAACTTCTCAAAGAGCCAGTTGATGGAAATCGGAGAAAGAATCTACACTATTGAAAGATTATTCAATTCAAGAGAAGGATTCTCAAGGAAGGACGACAACTTGCCAGAACGTTACTTCAAAGAACCCACTCCCCTCGGGTTATCAGTTGCTAGAAACAAGAAAATCAACAGGGAAAAGTTCAACAAAATGTTAGATGGATATTACAAACTCCACGGCTGGGACAGCAACGGCATTCCAACAAGGGAGTCTTTGAAAAAACTTGATCTCGACCACGAGCCATCAAATCGTGTATGAGGTGTGATTAGCCTTGTGGAAAATGTTAGCAATCGATCCTGAGAAATGTACTGGGTGCAGACTTTGCGAAACAGCATGTTCGATCCATAAAGAAAAAACTTGTGAACCCGAGAGAGCTAGAATTCACATTACAAAGTGGGAAAATGAAGGGATATATATCCCAATAGTTTGTCAGCAGTGCGACATCCCAATTTGCGAGACTGTGTGCCCTATGCATGCCGTGAGGAGAGACCCTGAAACTCACGCAGTAATCATAGACAGTGAACTTTGTGTTGGATGTAGGTTATGTGTTCAATTCTGCCCTTTTGGCGGTGTTGGAGTAGATGATAAAACCAAGAGAGTCACCAAATGTGATTTATGTAATGGTGAACCTGTCTGCGTCGAGTTTTGCCAGCCAGAAGCGTTGCAATATATTAATGCAACCACACTGAACATGAGAAAAAGAAGAGCTGCAGCTGAGAAATTTTCAGAACACCTCAAAAAGATGCTACGCGCCAATTACTAGATTTCCCGGCGACATCTACCGAACTGATGCCTCAACCATGGCAGCTTCAACGACTTCGGTGAAATCACATACTTTTATCGGAATTGAGTTCTTGATCGATGTAAAACGCAAATTCATTTGACACGTCGGACACGCTGTGGTCAAAACATCCACGTTGAGCGGAACAACATCTTCCACTAATTTACGAACTGCTGAATTCATACTAACTACGTTATTATATGACCAAACCCCCCCGCCACCTCCACAACAACGAGAGCGACTCATCTTCAAGGACGACTCAACAAGTTCAAGCCTTGGGATTTTGGTCAACACATTTCGTGGAGCATCATATACATTTGCGTGGCGACCTAAGGAACATGGATCATGATATGCAACTCGTCCATCAAAACCTGCAAAATCGAGCCGTCCTTCACCTATCAAGCCTTCAACAAACTGTGATGCGTGAAGCACTTCGCATGACATGTTAATATCCAAGACTTCAGGGAAAAGCTTAGAGAAGGTGTAATAACAACCTGCGCATGATGAGACCAGCACCTTTGCTTTTGTTTTTTCTATGTTTTCGACGAGCTTAGTCGCATTCTTCTTTGCGTCACCCCATAAGCCTGATGCGAGCAGAATATAACCGCAACACCCTTCCTTTTCACCCAGTACAGTGAAATTAACATCACAACCGTTTAAGACACTGACAAAAGCTTTTGCAGTCTTGGAGGTTCGCGTAGCCACTGTGCAACCGACCCAGTAGAGAACGTCAGCAGTCTTCTTAACCCGTGACCCTGATTCCGCTCCTAACCAAGAGATGCGTCTTTTCCGAGAAGTTAGTCCACCTGGATCCCCTGTTTTTGTTATGTTTTCTGCTGCAATTTTGAAGCTTTGTGGAGTGTGTCCTTTAAGCGTCAGCTGTCGTCGGGCAGCTCGAATAGCTTCTGGAAATTCGGAGTGTGGTAGACATTCCGCAAAACAAAGGCCACAGTTGCTGCAGGTGTAGAGAATTTCAACAGTTTTTTGAGAGATCGGTATCTCACCGCTTATAATTCCTCTCGTTAGAAGCAGTCTTCCTTTTGCGGACCATGTTTCGGCGCCGTTGAAGGATGATGCGACCGTGCAATAGCTGCTACAAGAGCTGCATTCTTCGCATTTTGCTGTAGGTTTACTTAGAAACGATAGTTTCCGGGCGATAGCTAGTTTCTTCAGGGTCCCGTTTTCAGTTTCATTGAATTCTTTTATGCCCTCTGTGAACGGTCTAATGGTTTTCTCGAATGCTTTCAAGCGGGGTGTTTCCGAATCATCTAATACCACTACTGGTCCTGGAGTCTTTATAGAATCCAAGGATTTTTCCCGTCGAGTAACAATGAAGCCCTCTTCTTCACCTAGCTTTATTACTTTCTTAATCTCCTTCAATGATTTTGTTTTAACTACCGCAGTGATATTAGGTGTCCTACGTGTTCGGTAGAATTGCCCGAAGGAATATACGTAAAGGTCGTTGGCATCTGTCAGTACATTTGCTTTTCCCACAATTTCTTGAAGGGAATTTATTGTTTTGGTTCGCAAGTTCAACAGCTAGCCACTTCTATTTGAGTACAGGTTTAGGAAACCTGCCCAAAGGATGGTTTATTTCTTTTTGAAGTAAGGTATGACACTTTTCGCAAAGAGTTTGCAAGTTTCTTTTAGGGCTCTTGGTGGGACTTGGAAGTTTATTACAAAGTTTTGGCAACCTGCTGTGGCGAATTTGTCAAGTTTATCTATGATGTCGTCTGGGGTTCCGAAAAGGAAGGGGGCTTTTTCCACTGCTTCATCAGGTAGCTCCTTTGCCTTTGCCAGCCACTCTTTCCCATCCCGAGGAAAAACTAGTTTAAAGGTCATCTCGAAGTCGTATGTGGATGGTTTGATCCCTATTTTTTCCAGTATCCTTGGTCTAGATAACAACATCATCTTGCCTGTTAACATCATAGCTTTTCTGGCAGCTCCAGGGTCTTCTGAAACCACAACATACATGAAATGTGCCGGATCAATGCATAAAGGATCCCTACCGTTCTTCTTCGCAATCTCGCGGATCATGTTAAGGTTAGTTTTGTATTCTTCAGGTATCAGGTTTGCAGGTAGCCATCCGTCGCCATACATGGCTGTCACTTTCATAGTCCTTGGTGAACTCGCAGCTACGTATATTGGTACGGTAGATCGATATTCAGCTTCTGAAATGGGGACTGCGGGTCTAGGTCGTAATAGAGCCTTATCAAGATCATAGTATTTACCCTTGAAATCGACAAATTCTTCAATGAACAATCTTCGAATGATCTGTAAGGCTTCAATTGTTCTTCCCACTGGTTTGTCAAAGGGAATACCAAAGGGCACTAGGTTCATCGCCTCTCCTACGCCTATTCCGAGGATTGCTCGACCGTTTGACAGTACATCACAGGATGCAGCCATCTGAGCTAGAGATGCAGGATGATGCCTGTAGGTGTCGCTCACACCTGTAGCTAGCTTTATCTTTTTCGTGAGTACTGCAATGGCAGAAAGCGTGTTCCAAGCGTGTAAAGCATCCCAACGGCGAACGCCAGTTGCCACTAAATGATCTGGCATCCACAAAGAATCAAAGCCAATTTTCTCCGCTAGCAAAGCAGTTTCACGAATAACCTCCCAAGGATAATTAGGACATTCGATACCAAACCTTAATGATCCATCTTTACTCATTTGGTCACAACTCCTTTGTTCCAATCCATTGACATCAACACTTCTTCAATTCATACGTGATCCTGTTATCAGGTAATCGCAACGGTGTGGCTTGAAGATTCATGCCGATTCGTATTTCTTTTTCATCTATTTCTTTGCTCAGAAGTGCATACACTTTCACGCCTTCTTCACACTCCGCCAATCCAATAGTGTAGGGGACATCGTCTCTGAAGCCAGTTGGTGCGAAGTGAGCAGTAGTGTATGTGAGTAATTTGCATCTTCCGCTTAGTTGTTGCCATTTCATGTCTGTTGACAGGTCCTCGGGGCAGTCAGCTCTTGGGGGAAAATAGAGTTTGCCGCATTTACTGCATCTTGTTGCCATAATTTTGCCGTCCTCCAAGTGTTTAACAAAGCTGGCAACTTTAGTCTCTGAGACGAAGCTGATTTTTCCAAATTTCGTAAAACTCATGGCCATCACCTTTTCAGTATCGTTACATTTCCGTACAATCCAATTCCTCCTATGTTATGAACCAAGCCAATTTCAGCCCCGCTTACTTGTGTCTTACCAGCTCTCCCTTGGAGTTGGTGTACAATCGTTCTTATCTGTGAGCCGCCCGTAGCTCCTATCGGATGTCCCTTAGACAATAAACCCCCATCAATGTTTACGGGAATCTTACCACCCAAATATGTTTGGGATTCTTCTATGAGCTTTCCACCTTCACCAGGTTTACAGAATCCTAAGTTTTCGTAGGCCATTAGCTCAGCAATTGAAAAGCAGTCATGCACCTCTGCTACATCCACGTCCTTAGGCTCTATGCGAGCCATCTTATACGCTTGTTTCCCAGCTTGAATCGCACAGTCGAGACCTGCAAAATTAGTTCTGCTTGTTGTACTTAACGTGTCGCTTGCTGCGCCAATTCCTGCGACTTTAACCGGTGTGTCAGTAATCTTTCTGGCTTTCTCTTCCCTCGCCATAATTATACATGATGCGCCATCTGCGTTCGCACAGCAGTCAAACATTTTCAGTGGGCTTGCAATGACTCTAGCGTTCATACAATCCTCCAATGTGATCTCTCTTCGAAACATGGCTAGGGGATTTGCTAGGGCATATTTGCCGCTCTTAACCTTGATTTTCGCTAGTTGTTCTTCAGTGGTGCCATATTTCTTCATATGGCTTCGTGCAAGCATTGCGTAGCCAGCAGGCATCATGGTGCCGAATGGGGATTCCCACTGTATGTCTGCTCCTCGTCCCATCCGTTCTTGAGCTTCTGCTGAGGATATCTCTGACATCTTTTGGAAGCCTATTACTGCAATTATTTCGTGGAGCTCGGATTCTAAGAAGCTATACCCGATCCTTACTCCAGTACTGCTTGAAGAACAAAGTGACTCTGCGTAAAAAGTTGGCTTGGGCGTTAGACCAAGATATTCAGATATTAGTCCGGCTGGGCTTCTCTGCTTATCGTATTCCGGTGCAGAACAAATCACCGAAGCATCTATTTCTTTTGGATCGAGATTTATGTCTTCCAAGGCATCTTTGAAAGCTTCGAAGCATAGTTCTCGGATATTTATTCCACAATTTCTTTGAAAAGGAGTTTGTCCAACTCCTACGATAGTAACACCCATCGAATGGTCCTCTTATGCTGATAAATTTAAAACGCTCATAATAAGCTTAGTGCAAGATGCACCTGAGTTTTTCCTGGACATCACCCTTATTATTCACATAAGACAAGAAAGCTGAGATTACAGATTCAAGGCATACACGCCATATCGATTTGCCACCATACAGGTGTTAACCAGTTTGCACATTCAGTTTGCTTATGAGAGCTTTGCAGGTGCCAACAGCTTTATGAGACCATGTGCATACGAGTGCACTCATAATAATCAGATATGAGTAGGGGAAATCAGTGTAATGTTTGGAGGATTTCTTGTATGCATTTGGAAGAGATGAAAAAGGAAATAGAAAACCTAGTTTTTGAGAAGGGCTTCTACAATAAGCCAAAAGACATCCCTAAGAAGCTGTTGTTTGCATTCATAGAGTTGGGAGAAGCAAGTGACGCTTGGAAAAAGGGGAAAAAGGAAGAGGAAATAGCTGAAGAGTTAATCGACGTTATTTTTTATGTCTTGGATAGTAGTAGATTAGCGTGCCCAAGTGTTGATATGGACAGGAAATTTCGGGAAAAATTGGAAAAAAACAAGAAAAGGAAATATCAATATGGAGAAGGACATCGACTCAAGTAAGTTTTGTGTCATCACTTAACCTCTTGGTGGACCCCAGTTACTGTACATGTGCTTTCATTCTCTCTTTTTCAAGTGGAATTCTGGAAACTCTCTGAGTTTTTCCGCCATTTTTCCCAGGTTATTGTTTACTTTGAAGTTAATGGTGTCTTTCTCATAAGTTCCGTCTGATCGTCTTTTCCCTGCTCTTACGCCAGTTAAAATCTCAATCCCTTGGTCTATGGTAGCTACCGGAAAGATGTGGAACATCCCTTTCTCAACAGCTTCAACAACTTCCTCTTTGAGCATAAGGTTCTGTACGTTGCTCTTCGGGATTATAACTCCCTGTTGCCCAGTCATGCCTTTAGCTTTGCACACTTCGAAGAAGCCTTCTATTTTTTCGTTGACACCACCGATTGCTTGTACTTTCCCTTTTTGGTTTACAGAGCCGGTTATTGCGTAGCCTTGTTTAATTGGGGTTCCTGAAAGAGCAGATAGGATTACATATAATTCTGTACTGGAAGCGCTATCTCCTTCCACCATTCCATAGCTTTGTTCAAAGACTAATCGTGCTGAAAGGCTTAGAGGTTTGGTTTGGGCGTACTTTTCAGCTAGATAGCCTCCTAGAATCATTACTCCTTTTGTGTGGATTGGACCTGCAAGTTTAGCTTCCCTTTGAATGTCAACAATACCTTCTCGTCCTAACCCTACGCTTGCAGTTACTCTTGAAGGAGCCCCGAATGAAAAGTCTCCTAAACTGAGAACTGAAAGCCCATTTGCTTGTCCAATGACTTCTCCTTCAGTGCTGATGAGAAGGACATTTCTTTCGATCATTTCCCGGATTTTCTCTTGAATTAGATTAGATCGATAGACTTTCTCGTCAATAGCTTTCTTAATGTGGTGACTGCTCACATATTCAGAGTTTTCTTGTACAGTGTAGAAATTAGCTTCTCGGATAATGTCAGCTACTTCACCAAATCTTGTTGATAGCTTCTCTTGATCCGCTGCTAACCTTGAACCATACTCGATGATTTTTGCAAGTGCTGAAGAGTCCAAGTGGTTTAAGGATTCTTCTATGCAAAATGTACATACAAATGAAGCATATTTCTCCATATTCTCTTCGGTTCGTTTCATTGTGGTGTCAAAGTCCGCTTTGACTTTGAAGAGTCCCTTGAAGTCCATGTCCAACATATACAGATGGTTGTAAATGGTGGGATGTCCAATTAGAAGGACTTTTACATCCAAGGGAATTGGTTCGGGTCGCAGTCCCTTGGTCGTGATGAAACCCAGTCTTTCCCCTGCTTCTTCAATATTAATACATTTGTTGGTGAGAGCTCTTTTCAGGGAATCATAAGAAAAGAGATTACGCATTAGGTCTTCAGCTGGAAGCACAAGGTAACCACCATTAGCTTTATGCAGTGATCCTCCTCGAATCATTGTAAAATCCGTTGTTAGGACACCGAATTGAGCTTCCTTCTCAATCCTTCCAAATAGGTTTTGATGTGTTGGATTACGTTCCATGACAACTGGAGCACCTTCGAGCTTAGAATTGTCAACAATCACTTTGACTTCATATTTCTTAAATGGCAGCTCCTTCAACCATGGAACAGTGAAGGGAACTTGTGGAGCTTTTTGCTCTTGGATGAATTGAGCTAGATTCTCTAGTATGTCGCTTCTTGTATCTTCTAAGTAGGCTTTGATGTGAGAGAACTTCTCATATTTTTCTATTAGACTTTCTATGAGATCGCCTATTGCATAAGTGGCGACTTCTCGATTTAGTTTCTCTATTTCTGCTTTTACTTTTTTCTGGAGTTCTCGAAGTTGTCTCATAGCGTTTCTTAGTTCTAATCTTAGAGCCTCTCTCTTCTTTTCGAGTTCACTTCTTGTATTGGGTGGTAGAGCCAAGAATTCTTGGTCGCTTAGGGGTTTGCCCTGAATTACTGGGATAATGAGTACTCCAATGGGTGTGCTTTGGAGAACGAAGCCTTCTTTTTGTGCCTTTTGGTTAACCATTATGAGAAGTGCATTTCTGTCTTTTTCGATTGCTTTCACTCTAGCTTCTCTTTTTGCTGCATAGTCCTCACTTTCGAATGCTTTTGGCAGCAAACTTCGAGTTTCGTCAATGAGGTTTTTCATGTTTCTTTTGAATTTTTCCCCTTCGCCCGGAGGTAATTTTAGGGCTTTGGGTTCATATGGATTATGGAAGTTGTTAATGTAACACCAGTCAGAGGGTATAGGTTTCTTCTTTGCTGTTTTCTCCAAAAAATCTTGTACTGCTGTTTTCTTGCCTGTTCCAGGAAGTCCTGAAGCATATATGTTGAATCCGTGTTCCTTTATGCTTATGCCAAATTGAAGCGCTCTTGTAGCTCTTTCTTGACCAATAATTCCTTGGAGAGGTTTCAACTCATTCGTGGTTTTACAATGCATCTTCGTGGGCTCTACATTTTTACGAAGCTTCTCAATTGGTAACTCTTTCATTTTTCACTACACCTAGTACGTAAATCATTTCATTCCTGAACGTTATGTTGATGGCTGATTGTGTGGTGATATTGGTCCAAGGTCATGAGAGAGCTAAAGGCTCTTTCAACGACTTCTGATAAGGAGGGGTGGATATGCATTCCACCAGTTATAGGATCTGCAGATTGTTGCGGTGTATACATTAGGTTTATGATTTCTTGTATTAGAACAGATGCATAAGGTCCTATGATGTGAGCTCCCAAAATCTTCATACTATCTCTCTCCAGAATTACTTTCACAAAATACTTCTTCACGTCCATCGCTTCTCCCTTAGCTGTGTCTTCATATCGGTGGAATCCAATCAACACTTTTTCCTTGCTGAATTTTTCGATTGCTTCTTTCTCTCCAAATCCAACGCCTGCAATTTCAGGGTACGTGAAGACTGCGTAGGGTATTGCGTGATAGTCAACTTTCACTCTTTTCTTCAAGATAGCGTTGTAGTACACAACTCTTGCTTCATGGTTCGCAACGTGCTTGAATTGATAGCGACCATTTGCATCACCTAAAGCCCAAATGTTGGGTTGGGATGTTTCTAGAAATTCATCGACTTGAATCCACCCTCTTTCATCTATTTTTATTCCTCCTTTCTCGGGGTGAAGTATGTCTGTATTAGGAGCCCTGCCTGAAGCGATAAGTATCTCGTCTGTGGCAACCTCAAGTTTTTCTCCTTTTTCTCGGTCATAAGCAATGACTAATTTTTTATTGGTTGATGTTTTCAATACTTCACGGACTTCGTGGTTGGTAAATATCTGCATGTTGAGCTGCAATTCGTCTTTGACCAGAGTGGACACTTCTTGTTCCACTTGAGGAAGGAATTTTGGGTTTCTTCCTATTATAGTCACATCAGATCCCATTGCAGAGAAGAAAAAGCCATATTCTGCTGCTATGTAACCTCCTCCGACAATTACTATGCTTTTGGGTAGCTCAGTGATCCGGAGTGCAGAAATGTTTGTGTGATAACCAACGGTTTCGATACCCTTGATTGGTGGAATTTTTGGTTTGGAACCTGTACAGAGAAAAATCATGTCAGAGTGTAAAGTTTCCCCTTGAACTTCAAGCGTATATGGAGCAACAAATTGGGCTACTTTGGGATAGTAAGCTATGTTAGGTGAATGGGAGAGTCCTTCCCGTATCTTATCTATGTCTTTATCAATTAGAGTCCTCATTCTCCTCATAACCATACCAAAATCGATCCTTCCGATTTTTGCATCAATACCGAATCTCCCTGCCCTCTCTATTGTCCGCAGTATCTCAGCAGGATATAGTAGAATTTTGGAGGGGATACAACCTCGCGTAAGGCAAATTCCACCAGGATCATCCTTATCGACCACAGCAACCTTCGCGTTAGTATTTCTCTGAATAAAAGCCTCTGCTATCCCCATTGCGGAACCAGTTCCTATGACAATTAAATCATATTCCTTCAAATCAGCAAACACCCTTCACCAATATTTCTCCATGCGATACGCAAATACTCCAACGATCACATTGGATCCAATTAAATTAAGGCCCATTTTTTTGCCTTATTGGCTTTTTTCTTTGCTGAACCAACATGTTTTTTCTTAGCTACACTTCTCTTAGGTGCCCTGCTTTTTGCTTTTCTTCCTTTTTGAATCTGTTTCTTCGGAGCTGTTGTCTGTGTTTTTGTCTGAATACGGCTTTTTCCTAAAACCACCCTGAAAAAACCATGTTCGGGGCATTTGAAGAGACCTATTTGAAGCTGGGTCCTGATTCCCTTCTTGTTTGGGCGCCCTGCCATTTTCCAGCTTTTTTTCGGAGAATATATTCCTACATTGCATTTTGGACAAATGCCTTTCTGAACATGTGCTGTAAAATGCATTCGACCTCGGATTATCCTCATCCTAATTTCTCTTCTTTTCACCAAATCATAGAGGAGTGCTGTGAAGTCTGCAATAGCGAATGTTGACATCTTAGTAATTTCGGGTGTGCTAAATTCCGTGTGAAGATGAATTCCACCCATTATCTCCTGCGATGTGAAAGCCCGAATTTTTCTTTCATGGAGAAATGTGAGAATCTCCTGTTCAAGTTTGCTGTTGAGTTTCCCGTCTTCAAATTCTTTTTTATCTATGGGCATGGTTTATCTAATTTGATTGTCGCTTTTCTGAACTTTAGTATTTCGCTTTATTTTCTGTTAAACACACAATCGGATGCTTTTTCTGTTGACAATACTATGATACGAAGGCGTGTTTGTGTTAAACACATCAGTGTGACGTTTTTCAGAGTTGTAAGAGGATATAAAACAAAAATGTTATCAACCGTTCATTTGCAGTATCAGATCGGAAACTGGTGGTTAGTCTCTTATGAAAGATTTCGATGTCATTGTCGCAGGTGCTGGGACAGGAGGTTGTCTAGCAGCGAAAACAGCTTCAAGAGCTGGATTACGTGTTTGTTGTGTTGACCTCAAGGACAAGGAAGATATTGGAAAAAAGATTTGTGGAGACGCCATTGGGAAACATCATTTTGACAACCTCGAATTAGGGGAACCTGCTCCTGATGAGCTGGAATGTGTTATGGCGGGTGTGAGAGTATTCTCACCAAACAAGAAGGTCAGCTATGTTATCAAGGGTGAGAAGCTCTATGGATATATTCTCAATAGGCATCGTTTCGGTCAAAGATTGTTGAAAGAAGTTGTAGATGCAGGGGTTATCTTTCAAAGTAATACTCAAGTCCTAAAACCAATAGTTGAAGGCGGATTCGTATGTGGTGTGTCCACAAAGAATTCGAAGACAGGAGAAAAGAGAACACTTCATACTTCACTAGTCATTGAAGCAACAGGCTTCGTTGCAGCCATCCGAAAGAAGTTGAGCCCAAAATTCGGAATTAGTCGCCATGTTGATAATCAAGATGTCGAAGGATGCTATAGAGAAATACGACAATTGAGGAAACCATTGGATGAGCCCGATCTATGCCAAATTTACTTGAACCAAACTACAAGCCCAGGAGGGTATTATTGGATTTTTCCGGGAAGTGAAAACAAAGTGAACGTTGGTTTAGGCGTCTCCATGACTGAAAACTCCCCTAATCCAAAGGATAGGCTCTACGAACATGTTCTTTCTCAACCACTTTTTAAAGGATCAACAATAGTTGACAAGGGTGCTTGGTGTGTACCTACCCGCAGACCCTTAGACAGCATGGTTGGCAACGGAATCATGTTGGTAGGGGACGCAGCCTGTCAAGTAAATCCGATACATGGAGGGGGTATTGGACCGTCCATGTTAGCGGGCACACTTGCGGGGAAAACAGCTGCATTGGCTCTGGAAAAAGACGACGTAAGCCATAATGGACTCTGGGGATACAATGTAGAATATATCAGAGATTATGGAGCCAAGCAAGCTGGGCTGGAGATTTTTCGAATACTGCTACAATGTATGGGTGACGACGACCTTAACTACGGAATGCAATACAAGCTATTGACAGAGGAAGACGTGCTAAAAGCAAGCATGGGCGAGGATACAAAGTTCACAATATCCGAAAAGGCACGACGAACACTGAGAGGCCTGAAAAAACTCTCCTTACTTCGGAAACTTAGTAACGCGGCAGAATATATGCGAGAGATAAAGGCATGGTATCGTAACTACCCTGATACACCAGAAGATTTCGAAAAATGGAGAATGGAAGCCCATAAAATCTTCGAAGAAGTTAAAACTAAGCTGAAATAACTTTAGCTCTGTCCGAAAATAAGGTTTGACTTGATTTTGCAAGTTGCAGCTTTGGTGAGTGGCGGAAAAGATTCAGCTTTGGCGCTCCATCATGCTATGCAGATGGGGTATTATGTAAAATTCTTAGTAACCATGATACCTCATAGAGACGACAGCTGGATGTTTCACTTTCCGAACATACATCTAACGAAGCTCTTCGCAGAAGCAACGAGTATCCCTCTGGTGACACAGGAAACCACTGGATTGAAAGAGAGAGAGGTGAAGGACCTGAAGCGCGTTCTCAAGACACTACCTGTGGAGGGAATAGTGGCTGGAACAATAAGTTCTGAATATCAAAGAAAGCGAGTCTCGGATGTTTGCGAAGAGCTAAAGATGAAGTTTATAACTCCTCTATGGGGAGACAAGCCATTAAGACTTCTTCGAGAACTTGTTGCTCTCAACTTTAAAATTATAATAACTGGTGCCTACGCCTACGGTTTTAATGAGAGTTGGCTAGGACGACAATTAGATTCTCAAACAATACGTGATCTTCTTGACCTCAAGAGAAAATTCAAAGTTTCCATCGTAGGAGAAGGCGGAGAATACGAGACACTAGTCTTGGATGCTCCTTTTTTTCAAAGAAAAATTGTTTTGTTACAGGCACGAAAAATCTGGATGAATCAGAGTGGGCATCTTCAGGTAGAAAAAGCTCAGCTGGTGGAGAAAAATTGAAGAAGAGAATAGAACCACTGCAGACACTTCGTGGATACCTGAGTATGTAAGAAGAGTCGTGTCGCGTGTACACTAATATTTTACATTAATTCTTACGTTAAGCGCAAAACAATGGAAACAATTTTCAGCGTAGTGTTAGATAATTTACCAAGCTACTTCAGAAAAGCTCGAGACCTTCAGAAAATCTTAGGTTACTTTGTTGGAGACTTGATTCCAAAAATCGTCAATGTATAAGCAAAGGTTTAAGAAAACGGTTTATCCCTCATAGGGCGGTTCAAATGGAGGATATTGAACTAGCAAAACAGAAGCTTAAGGAAGACAAGGTTAGTCTAGTTATAGTCAAAGATTCACATTTGTTATTTAAAACAAAGGCTGAAGGAATTCATGGTCTAATCAGAGCAATCAAAGAGTTGAAAAATAATCTCACAGGTGCCTCAGTAGCGGACATTATAGTTGGAAAAGCTGCAGCATTGTTGTGTGCATACGCGAACATTACATCAGTCTATGCAGTAACTATGAGTGAGAGTGGCCTAGAAGTTTTGAGGAAACATGGCCGCTCCTATAATTTTGAAACGCTGGTTCCAACGATTCTTAGTCGAGACAAGAGTTGTAAATGTCCACTCGAAAAACTAGTTGAAGACGTGACAGAAACTGAAGAGGCTTATGGACGAATAATGCAATTCGTCAGACGTTGAAAACACCATAGACACTTTTTTCAGAACATATCGTAGTGGCAGCATGCGAGATATTTAGGAGTTTTAGAGTGCTTGAAGGGCAAAGCTTTTTGGGAATCAAAACCTGCTAATCAAAAAGGAAGAAAGGATAGGTGCGCGCTGAAATCACGGTAGTAGGAATTGTACAAGGTGTTGGTTTCCGTCCGTTCATTTATCGGATAGCTACTTTGAATAAACTAGTAGGATATGTCAGGAATCGTGGCGATGCAGGCGTTGAAATTATTGTTGAAGGGAATGAACTTACCATTAAGAATTTCTTATCTGACCTAAAGGAGAAAAAACCATCAAATGCAGAAATCACTAACACATTTGTTGAGTATACGCAGGAAAGGAGGAAATTTACTTCCTTCATGATTCAAAAAAGCTCTGAAACCAAGGAGCTGTCTGGTTCAATTATACCCCCGGATATTGGAATATGCAATGAATGCTTGAGAGAGCTAAGTAGCCCAGGAAACTCTAGACACAATTACTTCTTCATCACTTGCACCGATTGCGGTCCACGTTATACTGCGATTCGTCAGCTGCCCTACGACAGAGAAAACACGGTTATGCGAGATTTCAGCATGTGTAGACTCTGCGCTAAAGATTATTCCAATCCTTTGAACAGAAGATTTCATGCTCAAACGACAGCTTGCGCTGATTGCGGACCTGAAGTATATCTGACTACAAGTACAGGTGAGGTGGTACCTGAACGGAAGCCCATAGTTAGGGCTGGTCGCTTATTGGAGGAAGGATTTCTATTAGCTATAAAAGGTAACGGGGGTTTTCATGTCGCGAGTGCTTCAACCCTTGATGAACCGATTGCTAAGTTGAGAACAACAAAGCACCGAGCACAGAAACCCTTCGCACTTATGAGCAAGAATTTGAAGGATATCCGCACCTTCGCAAATGTTCGTCCAACGGAAGTATCACTGCTGTCTTCCCCTGCAAGACCCATAGTCCTTCTGAACAAATTGGAGAAGAATAATCTTTCAGCACTAGTCGCACCCAAACTGCACAATGTTGGAGTGATGCTGCCTTATACTGGATTACATGCAATGCTCTTCGATGAAGTTCAAGAACCCGCTTTTGTCATGACAAGTGCAAATCCTTCAAGTGAGCCAATAGTAATTAGTAATGAAGAAGCCTTGAAGATGCTTGGCTCAACAGTTGATTATTTCTTGCTGCATAATAGAGCAATCTCTCAAAGATGTGACGACTCAGTTGTCCGAGTTCACGGAAAAAGAGCAAGTTTTATCCGTAGATCTCGAGGATATGCTCCTGCTCCTATAGTGCTCAAAGATCATGCGGACAAATGTACTCTGGGCGTGGGAGCTGAAGAAAACGTTACTGCATGCATTCTTCTTAGGAATAAAGCTTTCATTTCCCAATACATAGGAGACCTTCAAAATCTAAAGACCTTCAAGTTTTTGAAAGCGACAATCAGTCACCTAAAAACACTAACTAATGCTAAGATTGAAGCAGTGGCTTGTGATATGCACCCAAAATTCTCCACTACAAGATTAGCGAAGAGAATCGCTCTCCAGATAGGGTGCCAAGTTACTTATGTTCAACATCATCACGCGCACATGCTGTCCTTAATGGGAGAACATGGACTCAAGGAGAGTATCGGAGTTGTCTGTGATGGATATGGTTATGGAACAGATGGCAAATCTTGGGGAGGCGAAATACTCCACTGCAATGATGGTCGGTTTCAACGTCGAGCTAGCCTTGAGGAGCAACCAATGGTTGGAGGTGACCTTGCAACACGATACCCACATAGAATGGCAGCAGGAATACTTGGAAGCGCTCCTCAGGTTGAGGACTGGCTTTTAGCTCATAGTGAACATTTTCCTAGGGGGAAGAGAGAGGCACAGGTGATAATCAACATGCTCAATAGTAAACATATCACTTCAACTACCACGAGTTGTGGTCGAATATTGGACGCGGTTTCAGCAATTTTGGATCTTTGTGGAGAAAGAACATATCAAGGTGAACCAGCAATGAAACTGGAGTCAGCTGCAGTTGGTGGTCATGATGTCCTCAAGTTGGAACCGAATATACGAGCTGGTTTTCTTAATACAGCTTGTATTGTACAAGCAGTTTTTGAAGCAAGGAACAAGCTAAGCAAAAGGGACTTAGCTTATTCAAGCCAATCTTATTTAGCAAAGGGTCTAGCTCAACTCGCTGTAAATGCTGCACAGGAAACAGGCATAGATGTCGTGGGGTTCTCGGGAGGAGTAGCGTTCAACGGTCACATTACTTCAATCATTAGAAAAAATGTGGAAGCTAACGGAATCACATTTCTTGTTCACAAGAATCTACCTGCTGGAGATGGTGGAATTTCATTCGGTCAAGCTCTTGCAGCTGTAGCGTGAGCTGATGCATCACAGTCGTTAGTTTTTATTGAAGTGAACACCTTCATAGAAACTGATTTATAAAAGGCGAAGAATCTCAATTATTGGTTAAAATGTGTCTGGCTATTCCCGCGAGAATTGTTAGTGTTGAAGGTGATATGGCCAAAGTAGATTTTGGAGAAGGCGTTCTTAGAGAGGTTAACGTTGTGCTTGTCGAGGCTAATGCTGATGATTACATTTTGGTTCACGCAGGTTATGCTATACAAGTGATCAGCGGGGAAGAAGCTGAGAAGACACTAAGGCTATGGAAAGAGATCCTTGAGATGGAACCCCACACGTAGACGTACCAAGTAGGGAAGGTTTTTTTCTTGGAGCAACTAGCTGGTTTTCGTGATCCACGACTTGCAGCTAAAGTTGCATCTCATATTCGTGAGCTTGCACCAAAATATCAGGTTAAGTTTTGCCACGTCTGTGGTACTCACGAGTGGACTGTAACTCATTTTGGATTGCGAAGCCTACTGCCTAAAAGCCTTGAGGTGATAGCTGGACCGGGGTGTCCAGTATGTGTTTTACCAGCTGCGGAAATTGATGCTGCAGTTGAAATGGCTTTGGAGGGAGTGACAGTCACCACCTTTGGTGATCTGATGCAGGTACCTGGTTCAGACTTAACCTTAGCTCAAGCACGAGCAAAGGGTGGTGACATAAGAGTTGTTTATGGTGTTAACGAAGCTATCAAAATGGCGAGAGCTGAGACTAATAGAGAGTTCATTTTTCTTGCAGTCGGTTTTGAGACCACTGCGCCATCTACCGCAAATGAAGTACTGAAAGGTCCGCCAGATAATTTCAGTTTTCTTGTTTCACATCGTTTGATTCCACCTGCGATGGAGTTGCTGCTTGGAGTGGGTGATTTGCAAATAGATGGATTCATCGCCCCAGGTCACGTTTCAACAATAATAGGTCTAGGACCCTATGAAGTGTTTTCAAAAGCTTATCATATGCCAGTGGTCGTTGCGGGTTTTGAGCCTCTGGATGTTTTGTTTGCAATAGACATGCTATTACAGCAGTTGAAGGATGGTGTTGCTAAGTTAGAAAATGGGTATAAGCGTGGTGTAACTTGGGAGGGAAATCAAAGAGCGCTAGCTCTGATTGCGCGAGTTTTTGATGTGGTAGATGGTCACTGGCGAGGCCTAGGACGGTTACCCTCTTCAGCATTCGCCTTGAAAGAAGAATTTTCCAAATGGGATGCTAGAAAAAAACATAATGTTAAACAAAAGCAGGGTAGAGATCTTGTGCCTGGCTGTCAATGTCATCTGATAATGATCGGGAAAATTCACCCTGGAGAATGCCAACTATTTATGGATGGTTGCACCCCTGAATCTCCGAAAGGAGCTTGCATGGTTTCTTCGGAAGGCACGTGTCGCATATGGGCAAAACATAGAGTACAGAGTAGGTGAAAGCTTAAATCCACATATCCAGAGCTACCTTCAACTCTTCATGTGTTTTAGCAAACTCCCTCAAAGGCACAGCTTGAATTTCCGCGTCGACTGCTTGTCTCATGGCTTTAGCGCCAGCGGTAGTGCCATTTCTGTGTCCATGAATACCGCCTCCAGCTTGGATCACAAAATCATTCCCGAAAATTTCGATAAGGGATGGGACTAGTCCCGGGTGAAGGCCACCTGATGCTACTGGTAATACAGGTTTGCAGTCATATAGCGTATCTTTCAACCTCTCACAGTTGTCTAAAACTTCGCTCTTTGTTTCTGACATTTTTCCAACGGCAGTTCCGACATGAAGCTGGTCAACCCCAATAATCCGGGATATATTAGCTATTACCCGCATTGAAATTCCGTGTCTGTGGTTTCTGGTAAACGCTGCATGTCCCGCTCGATGACCGTGAATAATCAGATCAAGGTCTTGATCTCGAAAAGTTTGCAATGCTGAGAAACCGATTGTTAGAATGTCCACCATGGCGTATCTTCCTCCATGATCCTCCACAAATTTCGCTCGTTTCAACATCTCATTGGTCTCTGAAGTAACATTAACCATGTATGCTTTTTTCTCTCCGGTTTCTTTTTCAGCTCTGTCCCTCAATTCCAAAGTTTGGATCACACGTTTTTTGAATGGGTTGAAGTTTTGATTAGCCAGATTTTCATCATCCTTGACAAAGTCGCAACCACCTACCCAAGCATTATAAGCGACCTTCGCATGGTCCTTAGTTTTCAAGCCGAGTTTTGGCTTTATTATGGTGCCGACTAAAGGTCTATCCATGACCCCCAGGGTTTTTCGGACTCCACTTATGCCAAACTTTGGACCCTTGAAGCTTCCGACAATCTGGGAAGGAAAATGCACACCGTTTAATCGGAGGTTTTCCAACACACCTATACCGAAAACGTTTCCAGCAATACTGCTGAGAATGTTTGGCATGTTTCCACGCTCAAACAAAAAAATTGGATAAGCAATACGAACCTCGTTTTGAATTATTTCGAAAACTGTGGCGTGCATCTTTTCAACATACGGTTTGATTGTCGTAAGTTCTGTCCATGTTCCAATAGAACTTTCAGCTGCCACCCCCCCAGCAGCTACTTCAATGCTTACTCCCTTTGGTTCCATATGAAAATCGCATATAACATCATCTTCCTGGGGATCATATGAAAGGTCCACAAAATCAACATATTTCAAATCAGTTACCTCATTATCGAATTTTCATGCTCAGGACTAGACTCCTTCCTTGGCTTTGACTGCACACGCATTCTTCTTTCCTCTAGCAATAAGGATTATGGGATCAAAGAATCCTTATAGTTTTACGTAGCCAAATAGTTGCGATTAACATGTTGGATATCTTCGTGCAATGCACTAAATGTGGACAGAGTTACTCTAAAAGCGATATTCTAACGGTGTGCTCAAGATGTGGTGGAGCGTTGTTTTACAGATTCAACCTGGAAGAGATTTCGGATAAATTTCCGAGGCATATCTTCGAAGAAAGAAAAGACACTTTCTGGAAATTCAGCGAATTTCTTCCATTGTCTTCAAAAGAAAATATAGTTTCACTAGGGGAACCCTATACACCCATCCTTTCATTATCACAGAGCCACGAAACATGCTTCAAGAACGTATTTGTCAAGGATGATGGTAGACTTCCAACGGGAACATTCAAATCAAGAGGGATGGCAGTTGCGGTTTCAGTCCTCAAGGAAAAAGGTGTTTCTCAGGTATCAATCCCATCTGCAGGCAACGCTGCAGCAGCATTAACTGCTTATGGGGCAAAGGCAGGCATGGAAGTACATGCGTTCATGCCAGCTGATGTACCTGAAAACATCCTCAAAGAATGCATCTTTGGCGGAGCTGCGGTCTACCTAGTTAATGGCCTAATTACTGAAGCAGCTGAAATCGCCAAAAAGCTGGGTAAAGAAAAGGGATGGTTTGACCTGTCAACTAACAAGCAGCCCTACCGATTTGAAGGATATAAAGCAGGAGCCTTTGAAATTGCTGAACAATTCAACTGGGATTTACCAGAGATAATTCTGTTTCCAACTGGTGGAGGAGAAGGTATCATCGGTTTGTGGAAAGGATTCAAGGAATTGGTTGATCTTCACTGGACCAGAAAAATGCCACGTTTAGTAGTGGTTCAATCTTCAGGTTGCGCTCCCATTGTAGAAGCATTCGAAAGAAAGCAAACTGAAGTCAAGGACCGATGGAAAAACCCTGAGACTATTGCAGATGGTTTACGAGTTCCCATGCCCTTCGCAAGTTACCTTATACTCCAAGCATTGAAGGAAACAAAAGGCTTAGCGATGGCTGTAGATGACGATGAAATCCTTTCCTCCATTAAAGTATTCCTTAAGGAAGGGATCTATGCGGGACCAGAAGCATCATCCACGCTAGCAGCTCTGAAGAAACTTAGTCGTCAAGGCTCGTTCAACGCAGATGACAGGATTCTCCTTTACATAACAGGTACCACAATGAAATCATTTGAGCTTCTAGAAATAGAAAAGGAAAAACTTCCTGTCCTAACCAAAGAATCCGCAATTTCCGATTGAATATGTAAACTGTGATAAAGCACTGAAACACTCAGCGCTCGCATATTGCTGTTTCTCAGATTCCCGAATATAAAAAGAGGGGGACGCAGTTAACTTTATTTCCTTCCTGTATCACCAAGTGTCTCCGTAGTAGGATGCTATTCTAATTAGATCGAAGATGTCAATTATTCCCTTTTCGTCGGAAACATCTACTCGTGCATTCCAATTCGGGTCTTCAGGTGTTGATCCATACGCTGCCGAAGCCAATACAATGTCGGCGATGCCAACTACTCCATCTCCATTCAGATCTGGCTCTATCGAAACAGTGAAGTTAACTACTTCCGAGGAAACTGGATTGTCTACGTGAGTTCCGTTTGCAGAGACGGATATATTATGTGGTCCATAGGACACGGAAATTGTCGTGTTTCCAGATATTGTAACCATTGGTGTTCCATCGAGGCTATATCCTATCCAGCTGACTAATCGGATTCTTGGGATAACGATGTTGAAGCTCAGTGAGAGATTGAATGTCGCGTCAGCTGAATTGTATGTAATATTCTGTGGCGAAATTAAGTTGATTGACTGGATACCAGGGTCTTCAGCCAATACGTGACCAGATGATGAGAAGGTCGCTCCCAAGGCAAGAATCAGCACTGCAACAGATGCTGCAGTTAGAACGCAACGTCTTTTACGTAAAACTAGAGACGCCAGGGACTTCGCATTTGTCATATTTATTCACCTTTCTCCTTTCAAGATAACTTAGACCGCCTACATGCTCACGAGTCTCTAATATACATTGTGAACTATCTGCAAAAAAATGGTGTCCGAATAAGAGCGCAAAAATGAATTTAGATATCGACTGGATCATTCAGTGTTTAGTGCTAGCAATGAGTTCTTTACATTTATCAGCGTATTCACACCAGTCTAAGCAAGACAGCTCCTTTTCAGGTCTCCCAAATTCTTTCTCACATGTCTCGCAGATCCCAAGGTCTTCATCACTCCAGATCTCTACGTTTCCACCACAGTTGGGACAAGGAAAGTATGAGGGAGTAGGTCGTACAAACTTGTTTATTCCAGGGCAAGTTTTGAAGTTTGAATTGGACATTTTTTCATCTCCTAGTGTCTACTGGGGGGCGGATTGGTGATTTTATCTCCTTTTACGCTGATTATTTGTTGCGTTATGGGGATGGTCTTGCCGGATGATTTTAAGGCTTCGTTGACAATGTGGTATAAGCCGTGACAACATGGGACTTCCATGTTAACGACTGTAAGGCTTCGAATGTTGGATTCCTTAAAAATCGTAGTAAGCTTCTCCATATAGTATTTAGCATCATCTAGCTTGGGGCATCCAATTACTAGTGACTTGCCTTTTATGAAATCATTGTGAAAGTCGGCATAGGCAAAGGGTACGCAGTCAGCAGTTATTAGAAGATCAGCGTTATCGAGGAAAGGAGCATTAGGAGGTACTAACATGAGTTGCACTGGCCAATTAGTGAGCATAGATTCCCTTTTCTTAGGAGTACTCACACGTTCTTCTTGCGCGGGTTTTCTTTCGAATTGCATCATCTTTGATGAGGGACATGAATGTGGAATTTGATGGCTGGATTTAACTGCCGCTGATTGATCCGTCTTTAAATGTTTCTTTACTTCTTCTTCATCAAATTCTTCTGCTTCTACCTCTTCGATGCTTATAGCATCTTCAGGACAATCTCCTAAGCAAGCTCCTAAACCATCACAATACTTATCGCTGATCAACTTTGCTTTCCCATCCACGATTTTTAGAGCCCCTTCAGCACACGCAATAATACATGATCCACATCCAGTGCATTTTTCTTCATCGATTCTTACTAGGTTTCTTAAAACCAACTTCTCTCACTCTCATTATTGATGTGTTAGATACATTTCATTTGAAGCGTCCTGTCTCTTCCGTGTCTTTAGACTATTTGACGATAAACATTTACCTGGAGTGGGGCAGTGTTTTTCTGAATGGTATAGGAATATCTTAAACACAGGTTCCATTGTCTCCTTATTTAACGAGTAGAAACGTTCTTTCTTTCTTGGCTCTGAGAAGACAAAATTACAATCTTTTAGTGATTGAAGATTGTGGGAAATCATACTTTGCTCTTGCCCTAAAACTCTAGCGATTTCAGATACATGTTTTGGTCCTTCACGGAGAAGCTCCAATATAGCTAACCTCGTAGGATTCGCTAGAGTGGAAAAAAACCGATAACAAGTTTCACCTATACTTTTTTTCAAATTTTCTTCACCGGGGTCGTACTTTCGTTCATTTGAATAATTCTTCATACAATCTAATAACAGTTTCCCGCAGATATTCGGGATAAGCACGATGTCAATATCGAGAAGCCGAGATACGAATAGTGGACAATATAATGTTTAGAGATAGAATCCCTCGCAGTAATTGGAGATAGAAAACAAGGTTCAAGTACACACTTCGGGAAATGGATTCCTAGAATACACGTACACAGGGACAGCAGCAAATCTTCCTTCTGCGACCATAAAGCTAACACTCAGTCAATATAGCGCGTGCCCCTTGTAAAGATTCGAAAGTTTAGTTTGGTGCTCCGGCCGGGATTTGAACCCGGGTCGGTGGCTTTCTCCCAAAGAGAAGACGAGAGGCCACTATACTTAACCGAACTATACTACCGGAGCCTGAACTAGTCTACTCTACTTCCGTTTGCGATAGATTGCAACTTGATCTTTGTCGCTGTAGCGGACATATTCAAATCCTGCTTCTAAGAGCTTGCCTCCTCATCCAGAGCTTTAGCATGTGCAGATGTTTCTCATCCTTTCGCGCGATCTAGCAATCGCTACAAGAGCTCGAATCGCTTGGCAGTGTTAATGTTTGGAGGTTGGATAAAAGATTGGTGAAAGAAACTTATATTTATGTAAAAGGGAAAGTGCTGAGGTTCACCTTGTGCACTTCTGAAGATGCCTATAAAGGAATGGACTACTCTTTCACCAAGATTTAGTGAACCGACAGCACACTACACCTCAGCAATTGGTCTTATAGCTGCTGTGAGGTTGCAGAAATAGGAAAGGGTGAGAGTCAGGTGGAGCGATCTCTTCTATACACTAAGGCTGCTATCTGCTAATTGGATACGAACGCGAATTACATTCTTACTTTTTTTCCTTCTGAATCTTTAAGAAATGCTTGGCTAAGGTTGAGAATGTAAAAGATCTGTATTGAATCTTATCCTGTAAGTTTATTAAGAAACTGTCAATTTTGGAAAGATCCAAATAATCTAACTCTTTTAGTTTATCGGTAAATTCCTGATATGACGCATAATCTTCATGGTATGACATGATTATTCCATCATAACCCATACCAATTCCCCTTTCGATCATCACAATTTCTGGATTATTGTTCAAAAAATCTTTTGCGTGTTCTCTTGCCTCCTCAATACTTTTAGAATCAAGCGTTTTATCTAGTTTAACAAAGGTTACCGCTAAGATCTGGTATCCGATTTTTTCGAAATCAGGTATTGAAGTGTATTCTTTAATGAATCCATTGTCCTCCAGTTTCCTCCTTGTTCTACTAGCAGTAGGCTGAGAGACGCCCAACTCCTTAACTAATTGCCTATCGCTCTTTCGACCATTTTGTATAAGCGTTGAAAGAATCATCCACTCAATATTCCTCAAGGATTTTTTCCCCAAATTTCGTATGTACGTAGGAAATCGAAATAAATAAAATTTTCTTTCAAACTATAATCAGTGTGTATCCGTAAGCTTTTGAATGCTAAAATATGTTGCCTCAGTGTTTATTCATTATGCGTTGACATACATATGTTGCCCGCGCGTGAAATTAGGGCTGGCTATGAAGCCTATGATCTCTAAGGTGCAGATGTGTCCTTGGAATCACCAATAAGGTAACTACCGAAACTTATTGTCCAGAGAAGAGCAGGATAGGCAATCATACGTTCCATTCCTCCTTTCCCTAAATCTAGATAGAATCCACTAGCGAAAAGAACCAGTGCTGCAAGTGACATACTACCTAACACGAGGTGGAAGTAAGAGAGCGGTGGTTTCACCAGTTTGTAGGACACTATAGCTGCTATTCCAGAGAACAAGAAGGTTATCAAAGAAAAAACGGTGTGTATTATGCCTGCGTCCTCTGTGAACAAACCAACCCCTATTGCACCTAGCCCTGCCATTGCCGCAAGTAGGGAGAAAAGTTTGAAATTCAGTGCTTTCTGGATGAAGTAGGTACCACAAAGTACCAATACGCCCATCAAGAACACTGATGAGTTGAATATGATTGCAGATGGTCCGACGCCTAAGTCACTTATGTAATTTGTTGATGTGCTGTAGTCAGGATGAAGCGCTTCCGCCACGATTATACCTAAAACACACAGAACACCACTGACAACTAGGAGGAAGCCAGCAATCTTTTTGCTATCATATGCCATGTGTTGAAGTGTGATTTAGCATACTTAAAACTTTAGTTGTGTGTGTGTATTATTAATGATTTGATTATGCATAACTTGAGTGATCTGTGAAATCCTGGTTTGCACAGGAAGTTAAATTGCCTCGGGTGATTGAATCAGCTCGAATTCAAGCTTCGCGCACACAATGACGCAAATGATTGTCGAAGTAGCCAATTCATTAATACAATTCAAAGCAGAGTCAATGAGCACTAAAACTGAGCAACTAGAGGAACACATAAGCAGATTAGAAACCCAACTAACCATTTTGCAGCAAGTAGAACTCTAGACTTGGAAAAAGACATACTGTCAAATGACTATGCGCGCGCAGCTCCCGCAGTAACTTATTCTATTTCCTGTATGAAAAAAAAGAAAAATGAGGATTAGTAATCCTCGTCTTCGCCGCCAGGACCACCTGGTGGTCCTCCTCCGGGACCGCCTTTTGGCTTTGTTGCAGCTATAACATCGTCTATACGGAGAATCATAGATGAAGCTTCTGCTGCCGACTTTATCGCCTGTTTCTTCACAGCTAAAGGCTCGATTACGCCATTGCTTTCCATGTTAACGATTTTTCCAGTGAATACATTGACGCCCATTGTGTAGCCGTTTTTCTTTTCGTGAGCAGCTCTTAAGCTTACAAGTATGTCGATGGGATCTAACCCTGCATTCTCAGCCAATGTCTTGGGTACAATCTCAAGAGACTCAGCAAAAGCTTCTATAGCTAACTGTTCCCTTCCCCCAACTGTGGTAGCATACTCTCGGATTTCCTTTGCCATCTCAGCTTCAATAGCTCCACCACCTGGAACTATCTTATTTTCTTCGATAACATCTGAAACAACGAAAAGGGCATCGTTCATTGCGCGTTCAGCTTCGTCCACCATCCTTTCCAGTCCAGCACGGAGTAGGATAGCTACTGAATGAGGTGTTTTGCATTTTTCCGTAAAAATCATTTTGTCATCGCCAACTTTGCGTTCTTCAACTAAACCAGCTTTACCCAAATCTGAGGATTTGAGATCGTCGAGGTTTGTAATTATTTTTCCACCTGTTGCCTTTGCTAGTTTCTCCATGTCGGATTGTTTCACTCTTCTAGCAGATAAGACGCCTTTTTTAGCTAAGAAGTGTTGTGCCATGTCATCGAGTCCTTTCTGACAGAATAGTACATTAGCTCCTGAACTTACAATCTTCTTCACCATGTTTTGAATCATTAGTGTTTCTTGGTCTAGGAAAGCTTGCATTTGTGTGGGGTCTTTAATTCGAATCTCAGCGTTGAACTCTGTTTTTTCAACTTCCAGAGGGGAGTCGAGTAAGGCAATTTTAGCTCCGGTTACAGTCTTGGGCATTCCTGCATGGACTACTTCTTTATCAATTATGATGCCTTTCACAAGTTGACTGTCGAAGAGACTTTTTCCCTCTTTCTTAGTTACTTGAATGTTGTCGACGTCAGCTATCCACTTGTCACCACGTTTTTCTGCAATCTGTTTTACAGCATCAACGGCAATGTCTGCCAAAGTTTCTTTTGCAGCGCCTACTGCTTTGCTTCCCATGCTGGTTAGAGCGACATTCCGAAGGGTTTCTCGGTCATCTATGTCAACTTGAGTGCCAATTTTATTGAGAGTATCTATCGCTTTCAGAGCAGCTTTACGGTAGCCACTGACTACTATCAATGGATGAATGCCCTGATCCAGCATCTCTTCAGCTCGCTTGAGAAGCTCTCCTGCCAAGACAACAGCAGTAGTTGTTCCATCGCCTACCATGTCATCTTGGGTTTTTGCTACTTCTATAATCATTTTTGCAGCGGGGTGTTCTACATCAACTTCGTCTAGAATAGCTGCTCCATCGTTTGTTATTGTAATGTCGCCTAATGAGTCAATGAGCATCTTGTCCATTCCACGGGGACCCAGTGTACTGCGTAGGACTTCGCTGATAATCAGTGCTGCCTGAATATTGTTTTTCTGGGCTTCTCTTCCACGTCTCCGTCCAGTTCCTTCCTTAAGAATTAGAATCGGTTGGCCGCCTTGACTGGTTAAATAAGCCATTTTCAATCACACTTTTTTGTAATAAATTGTAAAGTAACCATTTCCACCAAAAATATAAACTTTACTCAAGTTACCCTCGTCTTCAAGTTAGGTTACAGGTTAGATTCTCGGACATCTTCAGTGGGGTAGTCGAGGTTTCATTGATGGATTATGATGAATTCATAGCATTTATTAAGACTTGCTACGATATATAACTTACTTCCCAAAACCTCAAACAGCATACACGATGCAAAGGAGGCTGATGAATGGCAAAAACTCAGCAGAAAACCAGAATAGAGAAGCTTTCACTATTCAAGGAAGTCTACCCAATCGAAGAACCCTATGTTTTTGCTGCCATCGTGAAAGACCCCGAAACCCATAAAGTACGATATAAAGTCATCGAGCCAACTTTACTTCACGAAGAAACTAAATTTCTAAAGGAAATAAAAAGCATTTTAATGCAGGAAATTAGCGTCAATCTTAAACAGGTAGATACTAAGGAAAAAGCTGCTAAATACCTCAAACAGAAGACTCAGCAGATAATAAAGAATTATCGACTGAAAATTGCTGAAGAAGCCATAGACAAACTAATGTATTATGTAGTGAGAGACTTTGTCTATTATGGTAAAATAACTCCATTAATGAAGGATCACATGGTTGAAGACATATCTACTGACGGCGTAAATATACCTCTTTACGTCTGGCATCGAGAATACGAGTCTCTGCCCACTAACATCATTTTCGAAACAGAAACTGAATTGAACTCCTTCATAATGCGTTTGGCCTATCTGTCAAGAAAAAACATCTCAATAGCATCGCCACTGCTAGATGCAACGCTCCCAGATGGAAGTCGTATGCAACTCTCCTACGGAAATGAGGTTACTCGACGAGGTTCAACGTTTACTGTAAGACGATTTCGAGTAGACCCATTGACGATTTCCGATTTAATAAGATTCAACACGTTATCCTCAAGGATGGCTGCTTATTTCTGGTACGCTATTGAGAATAGAGCATCATTCTTGATAGCAGGAGGAGTAGCGTCAGGCAAGACCACTATGCTCAACTGTCTTTCAATGTTCATCAAGCCAGAGATGAAAATCGTCAGCGTTGAAGATACTGCTGAACTCAATCTACCACACGAGAACTGGATTCCTTCAGTTGCACGAGCCAGCTTCGGCTATGGAGAAAAGGGACCAGGAGTTATAACTCTGTTTGACCTCCTTAAAGCTGCTGTTAGACAGCGACCTGACTTCCTGATTGTAGGTGAAGTGAGAGGCGCAGAAGCATTCACATTATTTCAAGCCATGGCGACAGGCCACCTTGGTTTGAGCACGATCCACGGAGAAACAGTCAACTCTGTTATGAACAGACTGCAATCTGAACCCATGAACATTCCAAGGTCTTTGCTGGCAATGATTGACGTGGTAACAATCCAAATAAGAACTGAGATTGGAGGCAAACCAGCAAGGAGAACATCGGCTATCACTGAAATCAAAGGATTCAACCCTGATACAAAAAGATTACTCACGAACAAAATGTTCAAATGGATTCCAAGGAAAGATTGGTTCCGAAATGTGAATAGAAGCCATATTCTAGACAAAAATATGCAAAAAAACGGACTCACTGAAAAAGAAGTCGCGGATGAACTTCAAAAAAGGAAAATCGTCTTGGAATGGATGGTAAACAAGAACATCAGGAGATACACAGAAGTAGCTAAGGTGATTCGCGAATACTACGCAGACCCTGAACGCATACAAAGAAAAGCAAGGATGGATCTCAAATGAACTTCTCCAGCTGCAAAAAAAAGTTCAAACAGATAAGTCGACGCCTGAGCAAGTCTAACAATGAGCCCACCAAAATTCATGGAATTCTAGAAAACAACTCAGAAAAAAGCAATTGGAAACCTCAATTCTTTGCCTATCGGATCCTGGGGAATATAATGAATCCTGTTCTTCCCATATTCAAAGATTTGGATACAAATTTGCAAAAGTCAGGTCTAATGATGGGGTTCAAGCCTTATGTAAGTTTGACTCTTTTAGCTAGCCTAACAATAAGCATCTCCGCTATGCTGCTGATCGTGCCTTCTCTCTACATCATATTAAAAATGACGTTTCTTCCCTCATTCTTATTTGGTCTTGGAGGCAGTCTAGCAGCAGGTGTCCTAACTATTATCATATTTTATTCTTACCCCCTCTATCGAGCGGATAAGATCAAACGAAACCTAGACAGTAATATGGCTTTTTCAGCAAGTTTTATGGCAATTCTTGCTGGCGCTGGCGTGTCTCCTGGTAATTTGTTCCAATCTCTTGCACGTGTTCCTCACAAGTTGGCTATCATCGACGAATCAAGAATCATAACACGTGATGTAGAGCTCTTAGGCGCAGATATAATAACAGCGTTAGAACAGGCCTCAAAGCGGACAAAATCCGAGAGATTCAAGGAATTGTTAGAAGGTTTCGTGGCTACAATTCACTCTGGAGGGGATCTAATGTCATATTTAATGGACAAGTCTCAGCAAAGTATGCGACTGAAACGCATTGCTTTGAGAAAATTCTCAGACAACCTTGGTGTAATCTCTGAATTCTATGTAACATTACTCGTCGCTGGACCCTTGATTTTTGTGGTTTTATTGTCTGTGATGGCAATGCTTGGAGGTGCTGGAGGTGGAGTGTTCAATCCTTTCCTACTTCTGATGCTTCTTACGTACATTGGCATACCAGTTGGCTCGGTTATTTTCATAATAGTCTTAGACGCCTTACTACCCAGGTGATTATGATGGTCAGAATAAAGAAGCAACATAAGATAATGGTCTGGGGAATATCTGTTGGGTTAGGTCTTATAGTATTAACAATCGGAATTCTAATTTCGAATGAAAACCTGCGTCTTGGCGATTTCCTCTTTCTTGCAGGGATAATCACACTTTTTCCACCAGCAGTCATAGACATACTTGAAGTTCGCTGGAAAAAAGGAATTGATGATCATTTGCCTGACTTGTTTAGAAGTATTGTTCAAGCCCAGAAGACTGGTATGACACTACCTAATGCGTTGGAGGAAGCTTCAAAGAGGGATTATGGTCCTCTGACTTCGGAGTTAAAGAAAGTCGTTCATCAAATGTCTTGGGGTCTCTCTTTTGAAGATGCTATTAGAGATTTTGGAGAACGTGTTAACACAGAACTTGTAAGGAGCAATGTACCACTCATCATTGAAGCAAGTCGTTCAGGAGGTCGCGTTGAGAAAGTTTTTGCTCCAATGAGTCGCTTCATTCAATCTACTCTTTCATTACAGAAGGAGCGTAAAGCCCAGTCCAGACCCTATATTGCGATAATCTATGTTGCTTTTTATGTATTTGTGCTCACTATAATATTGCTGTACAATGGTTTTTTCCGGGAATTAGAGAGCTCACCACTCATTGGAATGACTGCAATGACACCTGACGTTGCAGAGCAAGTTTTTGTCCACATGAGCTTCATCCAAGCCTTTTTCGGCGGTTTGATGGCTGGAAAGATAGGTGAAGGGTCTGTAATGTCAGGGTTGAAACACAGTGTGATTTTACTTATCAGTGGATATTTCGCTTTGAAATTGGTGGCTTGGTGACGTTGTGGACCTTGTTTGGAGATAAAAAAGGAGTTACACCGGTACTCAGCAATGTTTTACTTACGGTATTAGCAGTGGCTGCGATGTCCATTGCCGCTTCAGCCACGTACCTGATAACTGATAATATGCGTGACATTATGAGTGAAAGAATTATTGCAGAAGATGTATGGTTCACCTCAGAAGGAATTTCTATCTATCTCCGCAACATTGGAAAAGTAGCCATTGATGTATCAGCAGTCTATGTTGCCTATGAATATCAACAATTCAACACGTTGGTTTTGGAGGTTCAAGAGCACGGTTGGCTTAATATTACTTTCAGTTGGGAAACAGACACATTATATCACATAAATTTAGTGACTAGCAGAGGGACAGAAATTGGGGATTATCACAAATCTCCTTCGTAAACTTCGGTTTAACCAGCGCGGTATCAGCAATGTCATAGTCATGGTTCTAAGTCTTGTCATATTGGTAACAATTGTGTCAAACATAATCTTATGGAGTTATCAAATGAATCAGCTTGATTGGGAGAAGATGCATGAAAATTTTAGAATCATCTCTGCTACTCCTAGTGATCATTCTCCATGGTTCTCAACTCCACAGGAATATATAGTGAGTGAGGGTAGTCGAAGTTCTGGTACTTTTTCAGATACACAATTAGTGGACGACAGTTTCGAAACATTTGCGGAAGGCATATTGACGTTCGCACATGGGTATGCATTTAGTTCCTCTGATATCAGAGTTTCGACTACTTCGGGTACTCCTGTGGATGACTCACAATCCATCCTAAATGTAACATTGAACGAGGACTCACATGTTTTCATAATATATAATGCAGGAAACCAAGAGGGTTCAATTGAAGATACCGCAGGTAAAGGCTGTGCGATAAACATTAATGGAGAAGACAAAGCTTTTTCATGGCAATCACCTCTTGCGGGAGATTCAGCTAATTCAGTCACAGTAGTTTATGCAGCTTACTTGGTATCAGGATTTTACACTTTTCGCGGAAGGTTCTTTGCAAATCGTCCAGGATACACGGTGGGTATTGATACAAGACAAATAATTGCATATTGGTTCCCGCAAGTCGTAGCTAAATATGTCAGGTCAGTAGTTACCACGTCTACAACATCGATGGTTCCAGTAGTTGATAATGAAGCAGTTTTAAATTTCACCTTGGCTCAAGAGTCAGTAATCTTCACAATGTATAATGTAGGGAATAAACGAGGTTCAGATGAGCCCAAAGAAGGAAAAGGAATTACTTTAAGCATTGATGGCTCAGATATCATTACAAAACAATGGCAATCATGTTATGGTTCTACCGATGCTAACTCAATAACAGCAGTCCACGTAACTATTCTTCCTTTTGGTCCTCACACCCTAAAGGGAAAATTCTTCTCGAATTCTGGGAAGAAGACCACAATTGACGAACGGCAGTTCATGGTTTTCTGCTTTCCGAGTAACCTCATCAACTTTGAGTATAAAGAATCTACGAACTCTGTCTCTACAGCTTCTGGTACTCCAGTCAACGATACTGATGCGCTTCTAACCACAACGCTGAGTACGACTTCAAACAGTCTCCTAATGTATATTGGCGGGAATCCAGGTGGAATAGCTGAATGCAGAGAGGGTAAACGCATTCTCATAAACATTGATGGCTCAGATAAAATGAACTCCAGTTCATGGCAGAGCCCGCAGGCACTTGACTCTGAAAACTCAGTAACATCTCTTTGGTCCATGCAACTGGCAGCAGGAGTCCACAAAATTCAAGGCAAATTCTCTTCAAACAATCCAAGTAGCATTACTCCAACAGTATCAATTTCCAGCCGCCAGCTAGCAATCATTTCCTTCCCCAATGTCTCCGATAGCTACCGACTTGAAATAGGAGGTTCCTTTAATCTTGATATTGTCGCATGTCCGCTTGAACGCATCCAAACCGTTGAATCCCAAATGAGGTATAAGGCAAATAGCACTGAAGAGAAGCTTTACATCAAAGCCTACAACTGGTCGTCTTCAGTTTATGAAGACCAGGGCTTCAACACAACAATGGGCCATGTTCCTTCAACAGAATGGGACAACTATAGTTTGAACTTCAGTGACCAATGGCAGAACTATGTACATGTCAATGGCACGGTAAAATTAAAAGTCATCGACGAAACCCCTGATGTGAATCAGACAACAATTGACATTGATTTCTTAGCTATCAGAGCCGTCATTGAAGGCGCAGAGTTCCAGTTCCAAAACAATGGCCCATCAACTCTCAACCTGGTTTCTATTTGGATAAACAATCAAACCCTTCACCAACGCTACGACTTGGATGTTTTCTTAAATTCCGCTGAAACAGTCTTCTACTTCACTAGCGACATAATCTTGCCAAACGAACCTTTTACAGTGAGAGTTGTCACAAAGAGGGGAAACATCGCAATTCTATCATGAAACCTTAGTTTTCTCTTGATTCTATTATTATGACCACATTTTTATTGATCTTTCCCATCGCTTCGTGACAAACACTTTTCTTCTAATGCGTTTATTGCTTCCTGGGGATTCTTTGCTTCTACCAGAGTTATTTTGTAAAGCTTTGCCATTTTTTCACCATTTTCATTGATCTTAGGAATCGCAATTAAGCACGCTCTATCAGGAGTAACATCATATATTTTAGCAAACATGGCGATCACAGGCTGCTCAGAGACAACATCTTCTATAGTGGTGGCAAGGTCAATAACAGTCAACTCATTGACATCACCTGCCCTGAATGCAGTGATATCAAACATGTGACTTGCTCCAGATCTTCCCTTCAAGAAACCTGGAGTTTCAACTTTAAACCCGTGACTTACTAAAAACTCTCTAATAGGTGTGATTAAAATCCAACCAAGCGAGGCTTCTTGTTGTGCTTCTTCACTCAGTCTATAAGAATATACGTTCTCATAGATCGAATCCTCAAACCTGAAACTCTTATGGCAGTTTCTGCAGAAATGAGATGGTTCAGGAATATCAAAACTCTTGTCACAGTTATTGCACGTGCACCACATTCCAGCCTTTCTGAAATCACCTTCAGGTTTCTCCAACTCTTTCCCGCATCGAGGACATATAAGCTCATCCTCTTTCCTGAAATTATCTTCAGTGTCGATGTACCCACATTTCAGGTGTTCTATCAAGGCACTCTTCCCCACGTTGAAGGATTTGCAGTGAGGACAATTATAGTGGGTCGATATCTTAAGTGACCTGCATTCTGGACAATAGATTGTTTTATCGAAGAGCTCTCTGTTGAGAATACCAGTCCTACTTAACCTCTCCAAGAAACCCTCAACTTTCGTGGAATCCCCCAAAATCGCTTCGACAATACGATATTGATAACCTTGATTTGGGTCAAACGTTGGTTCAAGAATTGCGATTTCTCCCACTAGAAACTTGCTCAGAAAAACTTGAACCAAATGGTCTTTGTAGAGTTCTGTTCGCTCTACTTTGGACGATTTCACCATTATCCTCGACCCAAGTTAGCCTTCGTTGGACTAAACGCAAATTGCTAACTAAGTTCTATCTTAGCTTTTAAGCATTTGCGCGTTTCTCAGGCTGACTATATTTTGATATCTCTTCAAGTGCTTTGGGATTCTCAAGTGCTGATGTGTCGCCTAATTCTTCTGAGAGTATAGTAGCTCTAATCATTCTTCTCAGGATTTTGCCAGATCTTGTTCGGGGTAAGTCGCCAACTAGAATGATATCTCGTGGTTTGAATGGTTTACCCATTTGCTTCACAACTTCTCCTAGAAGCTCATCTCGTATGGTTTGACCTGAAGTGAAATTGGGTTTCAAGACGACAAAGCACACTATCTCTTCCCCCTTAACTGCGTGAGGTAAACCTATACATGCAGACTCATAGGTTCCAGCGTACTGGTTCAGGATAGATTCAATCTCTGCGGGTCCAATTCTCTTCCCAGCCACTTTGATTACATCGTCAGCTCTTCCGTGGAGAAACCAGAAACCATCCTCGTCTATGGAGGCCCAGTCGCCATGATACCACACATTTGGCCATTTGGACCAATAGGTCTCGATATATCTTTGTGGTTGCTTCCAGAATCCTCGCGTCATTGAGGGAGCTGGTTTCTTACACACCAGATACCCAACCTCTCCTTTTGTGGATTTGCCTTCTTCATCAAACACATCTATATCCATACCAAGTCCTGGACCACCGAGTGTAGAAGGTTTGAGAGGCGCTATGGGTAGGGGCAGGAGAAAACATCCAAAGATCTCTGTGCCTCCTGAGAGATTTATCATGGGACATCTTCCTCCACCAACGGTTTTGTGCATCCATTGCCACGTATCGGGATCTATCGATTCTCCAGTGTTTCCAAGCATTCTCAAACTGCTCAGATCATGTTTCTTGACATAATACTCCCCATACTTCTTTAACATCCTGTACACGGTCGCTGAACCCCCTAAGATAGTTACCCCGAGTTTCTCGATCATGCCCCAAATTCTATCTGGTTCAGGATAGTCTGGTGCGCCCTCAAAAATTAGGTGGGTGCCCCCTAAGTGCTGAACTCCAATCAGTTGCCATGGACCCATCATCCAACCGATGTCTGTAATCCAGAAAAAGACGTCTTCTTCCTTCAGATCAAGGTTGAAATAGACTTCTTTTGAGCTCTGAAGTAAAGCCCCTATTTGAGATATTATAGTTCCTTTCGGTTTCGCTGTTGTGCCAGAAGTATAGAGGAGGAGAGCTGGAGTTTCAGAATCGAGAGATTCGGCTTCGCATTCCGTAGATTGTCCTTTGACTAAATCATTCCACCAAATATCTCTATCTTGCTTCAAATTGATGTCGATTCCGGCTCTTTTGCAGATTATTACTTGATCTACGTTGGGTGCAGCTTCTACAGATCTGTCAGCCATTTCCTTTAATGGAACAACTTTACCTCTCCGGTAATATCCGTCAGCGGTCAACAGAACCTTACACTCAGCGTCTTTAAGTCGGCTGGAGCTTGCTTCTGGACTGTACCCCGAAAATATCGGAACTACGATTGCGCCGATTTTGAGAATGGCAAAAAGAGAAATCACTGTTTCAGGGAGCATTGGAATATAGAGGCCAACAGTATCTCCTCGGGTTACACCAAGGCTCTTTAGTCCATTGGCAAATCGGTTAACCTCTCTCTCTAAAGCCCAATATGAATACTTTTTCTCTTCCCCTTTCTCACCAACCCAAATCATAGCTATCTTGTTTTTTCTCCAAGATTTAGAGTGTCTATCTACACAGTTATGAGCGATGTTCAGTTTTCCATTGATAAACCATTTAGCCCATTGAATCCCGTCGGAAGTGTCCAAAACTTTTTCGTGATTTTTAAACCACTCGACCTTCAATTCTTGGTTTGCTGCGTTCCAAAACCACTCTATATCTTCCGTAGAGTGTTTAACGAGATCTTTATAATCCGTCATCCCATGTTTTTTCATAAATCCCTTGACGTTGCTGTTCTCTACTAACTCCTTTCCAGGAAACCATATTTCCTTCAAATCTTCACCCTCACATTTTTTCTATTCATTTGCCTAGGTGTGCTTTTGATCGTAAAGAATTCAGTAGATAAATACCTTTAGACATTTCATTTTTTCTTCATTAATTTTTGTATCACATTTTCCCCATAAAGAGAAACGGGTTTCTCAGTAAAGCGACTCGTGTGCTGGGGATTTACAACTCTATTCTTTTCTTGTTCTTTAACGTATTTAGTTGTAGGACACAATATTTATAAAGTATTACGATACACGAAACTTAAGTGGAAGTCGAAAAAAAATGGCAGGTCCCTCTGAACGCGAATATAAAGAAAACCTCAACAAAATAACAGAAAACCTGAACAAACGAGCAAACAACATCCGAAAGGACTTCGAAAAACTGGAAAAAATGAAAGTCGACGCCATGAAGAAAACTGAGGAAGTAAGGATCTCAATAGATCGGGACGTAGACAAGGTTGAAAAGGATATAATAAAATCCAAAGACTTGGCTCCCGAGTCGAAGCAAAGGCTTCACTCTGAGATTCAACTACTTAAGAACCGAACCAAAGAAAAATATTCACAGCTCCGAGCACGAATCTCAGAAACTATGATTCCTACAGTGGCGCAACAAGTGAACTATTAATCACTAATGCGTGCGCGCAGAGAACTCTTCACAACACTAATACCACCTCCCAAAAAGCTCGTACAAATCCAGTTAAGTTAGTTGACCATATTCCAAAATTGCAAGAATATTAATGACAAGGCGCCTTTTATTGGACTCTAACAACATATTCAATCACTATTTTTTTAAGTTCTAGGCATGTAGTTATGACTCCGCAAGGAATGAGGATAGACTATTGAATAGAACCGTCACTCTAGTGCCACTAATGTTAGTGTATTTTGACTACAGTTATTATGCACATAGTGCGAAGCTTTTCCATCACCTTGAAGGATGAGATGGAAATGGATTTCAATTTGAATGATCAACAAAAAATGATAGTCCAAGCAGCTTCGGAAATTGCTAAAGATTTTCCTCCGGACTATTGGCGTGAAAAAGACCAAAAACATGAGTTTCCAGACAGTTTCTGGAAAGCCTTAGTTGACGCGGGTTTCACTGGAATAATCATCCCTGAAAAATATAACGGAGGTCAGATGGGAATCTTCGAAATGATCTTAGCCATGGAAACAATGACTCGCGTAACCTGTGGACTTGCTGGAACTTGGTTTCTAGTTCTCACATCTGTTTTCGGCGGATTATCAATAATGAAACATGGAAACGAACTGCAAAAGGAAAAGTATCTTCCTGAAATCGTGAAGGGAATGGAATTCTGCTTAGCCCTTACTGAACCGGATGCAGGCACAAACACTCTAAACACACAAACCACAGCTAATGAAAAAGGTAATGAGTATGTAATTAATGGACACAAGACTTTCATTTCCGGTGCAGATAGAGCCAAAGGGATGATTCTAGTAACTAGAACAACTCCACTAGAGAAAGCTCCAAAAAGAACCATAGGCTTAAGCCTATTCATTGTAGATCTTCCCAACCCTGCAATAGAAGTTAATCCCATCGAGAAACACGGCATCAACTACTCAAAAAGCTGTGAGGTTTACATAAACGATCTAGTGCTTCCTCGAGAAAACATGCTTGGTGAGAAAGACAAAGGTTGGCGTCTCATACTAGATACATTAAACCCTGAAAGGATGTCCTTTTCATGTGCTGCAAGTGGCCTCGGACTCCTAGCAATGGACAAAGCAATAGACTATGCAAAGCAAAGGAAAGTCTTCAAAGTCCCTATTGGAGCTCACCAAGCTATACAATTTCCACTTGCAGAAGCGAAATCAAAAATCGAATCAGCACGATTACTGAACTATAAGGCAGCTTGGCTCTACGACAAAGGTCAACCTTGTGGTGCTGAAGCCAACATGGCTAAGGTTGTTGCAGTTGAAGCAGGTCAGCAAGCTGTTTATCATGCGATGCAAACACTTGGCGGCTTTGGATATGCCACAGAATATGACATAGAACGTTGGTGGCGAGAAGTCAACCTGATTAGACTAGCACCAGTAACCCATCAAATGGCTCTGGCTTTCATTGGTGAACATGTTCTAGGCTTACCCAAATCCTACTAAACCATAAGTGCCTAAGCCACTTGTCCAGTGTTCTAAACTACGATTATCTCATTGATGAAACCTTCAAGATAGGCAATTGTATAATGCACGCTACATTCCTAAGTAAAACATATCAGCGAGAGAATCAAAAGAGATAAGTCTGATTCATGGAAGGGATAACTATTGGACTTCGAGTTAAATAGTGAACAGGTGGAAATCAAGAGAGCGATTAGAAAGTTCTGTGAGAAAGAATTCACCCCTGAATTGGCTTTGGATTTTGACGAAAGAGAAGAATTTCCTGCGCAGCTCTATAAGAAGTCTGCTGGGCTAGGATTCACAGGTATGAGAATTCCTGAGAAATATGGAGGTCAAGGTTACGGATTAGTTGAGGACAGCATAGTTACTGAGGAGATGTGCCGAGTTGACCCAGGAATAGGTGCAGCATTTTCTCTTGGAAATCTAATGCTTCCAGACATTCTACTAAAACATGGGACAGAAGAACAGAGAGAAAAGTACATCCCACCTTTAGCAAAGGGCGAAGCAATGTGTGCTGCTGCTTTTACAGAACCCCAACATGGAAGCGACATAACTCGCATGGACACTACAGCGGTTCAAAATGGTAATGGATGGACAATTAATGGAGATAAACAGTTCATAACTAATGCCCCAATCGCAGATTTCTTCGTCTTATTATGTCAAACCAATCCAGAGTCCTCACCACCCCATAGAGGGCAAAGCCTCTTCCTGGCTGAAAAAGATATGCAAGGGTTAGAGTCGTCAAAACTTCATGGCAAGATGGGAATAAGACCATCGATAACGGGTTCAATCGCAATGACGGATTTAAAAGTTCCAAACTCAAACTTGGTTGGGGAGTTAAACAGAGGATTCTACTATGCCCTAGAGCTTTTCGATGGAACGCGAATCACTGTAGCTGCTCAAGCAGTCGGAATGGCGCAAGGAGCCTTTGAAAGAGCTTTTAAATACGCTCAAGAACGAAAACAGTTCGGCGCTCCAATCATTAAATTTCAAGGTGTATCCTTTAAATTAGCTGACATGGCGATAAAAATAGAAGCTGCAAGACTTCTCACCATGAAAGCAGCTTGGCTCTACGATAAGGGTAAAGTCAGCCCAATGGCCACATCAATGGCTAAAGCGTTTGCTGGTAGAGTGGCCATGGAGGTGACAGATGAAGCTATCCACGTTCTTGGGGGATACGGTTATTTAGCTGAATACCACATTGAGCGGTTCCATCGATGTGCAAAGATAACAGAGATATACGAAGGCACGACAGAAATGCAGAAACTGACTATACTGAACTATCTATCAAAAACCTTAGCCTAAAACTTATGTGCATTCAAGTGATTGAGTAGCTTCAACTTCCACAATCTTCTCAGGAATTCGACTCGAATCCTGCATTAGAGTTAGTCCACATCTGGGACAGAACTTGGAGTTTTCTGGAAGACGATTCCAACATTGGGGACAAATAACATAGTTAATAGTGTTAGTTTTCTCTTTGACCTCTCTTTCTCCCCCAAAAATGCTTCGTTTAGTTGCTGAAGATTGGTAAAGTAATTGAATGCACATTAGATTTCCGCTGACTGCCAGTACTGAGCCACTTACAAGAAGAAATAATGAAATAAACCCGTACTCCCCTCCAGCTCTGAAATCATACTCTTGGACAAGAGGAGCTTCAGGTATACTGTAGTCGACATACTGATTAGTGGGAAAGTTGCCCAAACCAATGACTAGCCCAAGGAAAAAACAACCAAGAACACCATATCCTGCGAGCACAAGAATCATTCTATTTGGTTTCACGTGAAATCTCTCCTTTTATTCTACTTAAATGGTCATGTATTGGCATTGAGTCTTTTTCCACTGAACTTTGCTCTTCTATTGTATTTTGTCATGAAAAGCATTATGAATTTTGAATATTATTCTCTTTTCTTAGCTTGAGTTTTGGAGAAAAGAAAGATATAGTTCAATAACTTGCGTATCATTGTATTACGACGCATTCAAGTCAATACTTTTAAGATAGACTTGGACTCAAGATGAACCATGCACGAGTGGGCTTTAGCTGAAGCAGTTTTTTCTGCTGTTCTCAAGATCGCGAAAGAGAAAGGACTTGAAAAAGTAACTGAAATTAATATAAAAATTGGAGAACTGCAACAAATTGATCGCCAGATTTTTGATTTCGCGTTGGATCAACATCGATCCTCTGCTTTCAGAGACACTAGACTCAGGATTAAAACTGAGAAAGCTGAGTTGAAATGCAAAGTTTGCGAGCATCATTGGGTCTTTAAGGAGGACAATATCAAAGAAGATGTTGCTGAAGCGATCCACTTCGTCCCAGAAATGGCTCACACCTATATCAGATGCCCAAAATGTCACAGTCCAGATTTCCAAATCATCACAGGACGTGGGGTTTGGTTAGCCTCCGTAAAAGGAGTGAAATAGATATGGTTGATCCAAGATTAGCCATCATTGAGAAGAGACTTGGAAAAATAGGGAAAATAATAGCAGTTTCCAGCGGCAAAGGAGGAGTGGGAAAAAGCCTGATCGCATCTACGTTAGCCATTTCTCTCGCAAAAAACGGTCATACAGTTGGTCTGCTCGACATAGACTTCACTAGTCCATCAACCCACGTTATTTTAGGCATTAAAGATGCTTATCCAAAGGAAGAAAAGGGGATAAAACCGCCAATTATTCACGACCTGCATTACATGTCCATCGTTTTCTATTCTGGTGACGCTCCATCACCATTGAGAGGTGGCGAGGTCTCTAATGCACTGATAGAGTTGCTGGCTATAACACGCTGGGGGGCACTAGACTTTTTAGTGATTGATATGCCACCGGGGCTAGGCGACGCAACCCTAGACATAATAAGACTTGTCAAACCAGTCTACTTCTTGATAATCACAACATCCTCTAAAGTGGCTTATGAAACTGTGAAGAAGCTGATACATCTACTGAGAAGTTTGGAAGTGCACATTATTGGAGTGGTTGAAAACATGAAAATGACTAGCTCCCAACACATCCGCGATAATATCGAAGAGCTCGGACTAGCCTTTCTCGGTGAGATAAAATTCGACGAAACCTTAGAAGATACTTTAGGAAACAAAGATAGACTGATCAATAGTGACTTTGGAAAAACTGTCCAGAAGATAGTTTCGAGAACATCAGATCTTAAATTCAAGTTCTAATTCGGGGAACCTCGCAAATTTGGTGAAGAAAGATTATTAATCCACTTTCTTAATGTTGTGAAGCAATGAGAACTTTTGTCTTTACAGATCGTGAACGTCGTATCCTTGAATCCCATGTTGCAGGTGGCAAGGTTGATGAACCTGAATTATCCAAAATAATGAAGCAAATCAGAAAGCACACCGCACTTTTTGAAGACATTTATCTCTACCTTAGTGTTCGAAAAACAATGACCACATGAATAGTGTGAATGAGTATCATGATACATGAGAATGCATGTGTGCATCTGCGAAAAAAGATAACCTAATCAGGAAAAAGATACAGAAGATAACTTGTTAGGTTACCTCTGGAGATATCACCCGAGTTTTCCCGCACAATCCTTTTTTTCTTGGCTATTGCAGGCGCTGACCATCGTATGCGGTCTGTGCTTTTTATCCCGTGATTCTTAATTTCATAATTCGCTCTCCATTGTCAAGCTTCTCCCCAGTCTCTTTGAATCCCATTTTTTTGTAAAAACCTTTTGGGGAACCCTTTCCTTCTCGACAACTTGTGTGGAGTGCTTTCACGTTTGACTTTTCTTTAAGGTGTTGCATGACAGATTCTAGTGCTTTTCTACCGTAGCCTCTGCCTTGATATTTCTCATCAATCATGAACCGCCACAGAAAATGCGTACCAAGGCACGCTCTCTCTTCTCTTGGAACTTCTGCTAACATGACAAATCCAACGGGTGTCTCGTCTGCGTAAACAGCTCGAAACCAAGCCTCATTGGAAAAATGAGCCTCAGCGATAGATATCGAATTGGGTGCGACGAACTGTTCTTGCTCCTTCGACACCTTTAGGTCACATATGACTCGCACTGTGTCCCGAGTGACTTCACGTAGTCCAACCTTCGCACTCTGAGAATCCCGATTCAATGCAAATTCCATTCACAACATGCTCAAACTCAACACAAAAACCTAGCGCTTGCATGCGCGCGCGCGCACACGTATCGAGTTGTTATGGTTGCCATATTGTTCCGTAGTTTCTAGCTGCGGTTACAATGTCAAAGATGTCAATGTCCCCATCGCTATCCCAGTCGCAGGTGGGATCATAATCTGGGTCCGGTTTAACAATCCCGTATATAGTTGCCATTTTCACCAGGTCGAAGATGTCAACATCGCGGTCTTCATCTGCGTCGCCGAGAATGTCATGCTCCATTGCTCTACTCGCGAGGTAGGTGAAGATTGGCAACCATTGCTGAATCATTGTTCCGATCTGAGTTGGATCAGGATTGAAGTATTCAAAAACTCCGCTCTCCCACCAAGTATCCGGATCAGGTCCAGGTTCATACTGCCACGCACTGTCATTCATGTAGATTTCACACGTAAAAGCAAAGGAACTTCTGTTGCCATACATCCAATCGTCCCACACTCCACTTGTAGTATACCAAGTGCCTCCCTGCTGATAGGTCGAAGAAGTGAGTGTCGCCAAATCACTGGCCATTTCATTGAATACTATAACATCGGAGGTTGGGTTCCCGGAGTATCCCCATGGATAAATCACCAATTCCGCTCCTGAGTGAAGGCTCACTGCATACTTGAAATCATGCTGTAAGGCGAAGTCTCTCATGGCTTGGGTTTCAGGCTCCGAAAAGGGGGCAGGTCCTCGATAATCTTCATCGTGGGGATCAAGGCTGCCACTGTCCACGGACGCATTCCATTCATACCCGTAATTTCGGTTCAGGTCAACGCCACCAATCCAATCCTCGTTGAACGAACCATCGCTATCATCATCTAACCCCTCCCATCCAAGGACCTCATAGTAGGTTCCGTTCGAGAAGATGAGATCTTCAATGTATCCATCCCCGTCGGCATCGTCAGGCGGATCTTCATCGAAGAGTAAGTCCCCATCTTCATCGATGGGGCGTATGTTTTTTCGCTGCCATTTATTCTGGTTCACGACGTCAAAAGCATCTACATTCACGGCCACCACCACGAACAACTCTGTTTCATCAATGATTTCTGTTAGGATGGGATTAGTGCCATATCGAGTGGCAGCGTCAACGACGAAATACAAGGCGAGCTCCGCGCTGATGGGTTCACGAGCGTGGTGGTATCCAACGAAGAGCAACTTAGGTTTCTGTCGAGTTATGCTCTCATTGGTTAACTTTATGCAATAAATTTCTCGACCCAGCCAACTGAGACCAATTGAAAAGACATCCACGATGTCCGGATAGGTTTGATTAAGAAACAGTAGCGAGTCAACAATCTCTGTATAGTTATGGTAATGACCCCAATCACTCCACGGTCCAAGTGCACGCCGAGAAAGTTGTGATCCCGTGGGAAGTGTGTTAGGAGACTCTGCTCCTTGACTGCGAAAGGTGGATACAGAAGAACTGATCAATAATATTAGAATCAACACGGAAACTAGTTTTTTCATTTAGTTGTTCTCTCGTCTTCTCTTTGATCTACAGTATTAAATCACATTTGTGATTTATATCTGCATGCGCACACGATGGTTTTGAAAGAATATAAGGCTGGTAATGCGTCTACGAATAGCGAATCTTGGGTACATTATATGACTAAATCTTTAGTAATAAACTGCTCCTGGAACAAAAACGCTGAAATCAGAGAATTACTCGAAGCTATTGGAAAGTTCAGTAACTACTCCCATGTGAAATTTAGAGACATTCACACAGATTTTAAAATTGAGAAGGATACAGATGCTGTTATCCTAAGCGGATCAAAGGCTCGAATAGTAAACTCCTCCAGAAGAAACATGTTTAGAGAAACGATCGATTTAGTCAAACGTCTCAAATTGCCAGCACTAGGAATCTGCTATGGCATGCAATTAATCTGCTGGTCTCTTGGCTGTGAACCAGCACCTCTCAGTGAAAGTGTGATAGATACTTTTTAGGAAGTGCGGGTGCTTGAAGTTGATGAGATTTTCGCAGGTTATGAAGTAAATCAAAAAATAACTTTAGCGCAATCACATAATGACTACATTAAAAAGGATAGCATTGATGCTGCAGGTTTTCTTCTGCTCGCAGACTCACCTTCATGTGAGGTTGAAGCAGTCAAACACAAACGCTATCCATTCTACGGGTCCAATTCCACCCAGAACGGACAGAGATCAAAGATCAAACAAACTCAGAAGGTCATAAGATTCTTGAGAATTTCTTCAAAAACGTTGTAAAAAAATGATGGAACACGCGCGCGCCTCTTTGTCTGCATGCAGTGAATCGATATATGCAAGTGTTACATCCTATGTGTTGGTGTTTGTATTTGAAAAAGTCTGTTCTATACTTCCCTGGTCCAGGAGAGGTTAATACAGATGAAACGCTTAAAGAAGCGAAGATCCGTGCTGATGAGCTTGGTATTAAGCATATAGTAGTGGCTAGCACAAGAGGCAATACGGCGGTTAAAGCACTCGAGGTTTTCAAGGGTAACAACGTAGTTGTAGTACCCCATGTTACTGGTTTCAGAGAACCTGGCGTACAAGAACTTGGCAACGAAATTCAAGAGAAGATTAGAGCGGGTGGAGGTAAAATAGTGATAGCTGCGCATGCTTTCTCAGGTGTAAATAGGGCTATACAGGCTAAGTTTGATACGATGTTTCCTGTGGGCATTATAGCGCAGACATTGAGGATGTTTGGTCAGGGAACGAAAGTAGCAGTTGAGATCGTTGCGATGGCCACGGATACTGGAGTAATTCCTGCAGATGAAGATGTGATAGCTATTGCTGGTTCAGGAAAGGGTGCAGATACTGCGGTTGTCATCAAGCCTGCGAACTCACATAGACTCTTTGATATGGTGATCAAGGAGATTATCGCCAAACCCGGTCAGCTCTAGACAAGCGCGTGCATCGCATAGAGATTACGCGCGCATTACTCAATCGATCGATCGTAGAAGTCAGACCTTTGATTCATCAGTAACTCGTTCAATGCGCGCGCGCAAATGTCTGCCTGAAGACGGGATAGTGGCAATAAAACCGGCCAATATGACCTATGAGGAAGCCGCAGCGGAAATTCCTACTGGGGGAGCTCATGCATTGAGGTTTCTTAGAAAAGGAAATATCCAGAGCGGACAAAAAGTCCTAATCTATGGCGCTTCTGGAAGTGTAGGTAGCTATGCGGTTCAGCTTGCCAAGTACTTTGGAGCAGAAGTGACCGGAGTATGCAGTACCACTAATTTAGAGTTGGTAAAGTCTCTGGGAGCTGATAAGGTAATTGATTACACTAAAGAGGATTTTACAGAAAGAGGAGAACTCTATGATATCATCTTTGATGCCGTTGGAAAAATCTCGAAATCAAATCGTAAGAAAGCACTAACTCCGAAGGGGACATATATGTCAGTTCATGATAAGATAGGAGGCGAAAAGACTGAAGATTTAATTTTCCTCAAAGAGCTTATTGAGGCGGGAAAGCTAAAAGCGGTCATAGATAGAACCTATCCATGGGAACAAATTGTCGAAGCCCACCGGTATGTCGACAAAGGGCACAAAAAGGGAAATGTAGTAATAACTTTAGACCATAACAAAACCTAACAAAGCCAAGTAGATACTCTAGTTTTTTCATTGCCTAATTTACTCCCTCGTGTTAGAACCTCAGCAAACATTACTTTGCTTTTTTCTACTTTTAGTTCCAAGTTATCGACATTCTAGTAAACTGTCTGGACTTGAACCAGCGACAGTCGCGCGCGCATAAGTCTAATCAGGTTGAATTCTTCACATGAGCAAATTCGAATGCAAGTGGCACCGCTGGTAGGATTCGAATGCGCATGCGCAGTTTTTCACCTGAGTGATAAGTTCAAGGGAATTAATGAAACGGAAATCTAGCGCTGAAAACATACGCCCCCCTACCCTTTTACCATACATCATTTTTCACAAAATCAAGCGGACATCTGCTCTTATGCACACGAGTAGTATAGAAGAAGAAAACTCCAGAAGAATAACTTTTTAGGTTATCCAACAACTCTATAAAACCGAAATTTAAGAAGGACGTATCTCAAGTTGACTGAGAATAATGAAAAACCCCCAAAGGGATTGATCGAGGGGCAGAAGTATTGGGAGGAAACAACTGTTCCAAGTTGGTTGTCACGGCACCCTGAAAGAAAATCCGAATTTAAGAATACGTCTGAAATCCCGATAAAAAGGCTTTATACTCCCCTTGACAGGACTAACAGCGACTACTACAAGGATTTGGGGTTCCCTGGTGAATATCCTTTCACTCGAGGAGTCCATGCAACCATGTATCGAGGCCGCCTCTGGACGATGCGCCAGTTCAGTGGATTTGGCACCGCTAAACAAACTAATAAGCGCTTTGAATATCTTCTAAAAGAGGGAGAAACAGGGCTTAGTATCGCCTTTGACTATCCCACGATCATGGGATATGACTCCGACCACCCATACTCAGAAGGTGAAGTAGGCAGATGTGGTGTAGCAGTCTCTTCTCTGAGAGACTTTGAAACCCTTTTCAGCGGTATTCCACTTAACAAGGTTACCACCAGCATGACCATAAACGGTCCAGCACCACTTCTGCTGGCAATGTATATTGCTGTTGGTGATAAACAAAATGTTCCCCGTACAATGTTGGGGGGAACTACCCAAAACGATCTTCTCAAGGAATTCTTTGCTCAAAAACTATGCATATTTCCTCCAAGACCATCTGTAAAACTTGTCACTGACATCGTCGAGTATTGCACCATGAATCTTCCTAGATGGAATCCTATAAGCGTGAGTGGATATCATATCAGAGAAGCTGGCTCAAACGCTGTTCAAGAACTAGCCTTCACTATTTACGATGCTATTTCATATGTTGAAGCAGCCCTTGAGAGAGGACTCAAAGTAGACGATTTCGCCCAAAGACTAAGCTTCTTCTTCGCCAGCCACAATGACCTCTTTGAAGAGATTGCAAAGTTCCGAGCAGCACGCAGATTATGGGCAAATCTAATGAAAAACAGGTTCAAAGCTAAGAAATCACGATCAATGTGGATGCGCATGCATGTTCAGACTTCAGGTTGCACATTAACAGCTAATCAACCCCTTAACAACATAATTAGGGTAACCATTCAATCGTTAGCTGCAATACTAGGTGGAACCCAGAGCTTACACACAAATAGCTATGATGAAGCGCTATGTCTTCCCAGCGAGGACGCTGTCCGCATTGCATTACGAATACAGCAAATAATTGCTCATGAAAGTGGTGTCCCAAACACAATCGACCCTTCAGGAGGAAGCTATTATGTGGAAACCCTAACCAACCAAATGGAAGAAAAAGCCATGGATTACATTGAAAAAATAGATAACATGGGTGGTGTCTACGAAGCTATCGAAAGAGGATTCTTCCAAAAGGAAATTGCTGACAGTTCTTACAAATATCAACTCGAAATTGATTCAAAGAATAGACCTCTGGTTGGAGTGAACCAGTACTACATGGAAGAACCAGAGTGCCCAGTTAAGCTTCTGCGAATAGACCCGAATGTCGAAGAAGAACAAATAGCAGGATTGCAGAAACTTCGTCGGGAACGCAACAACGACAAGGTGAAGCAAATCCTAAGTAGACTCCATGATAAAGCTAACAAAGATGAAAACATCATGCCAACAATAGTTGAGGCTGTTAAGACTTATGCAACAGTGGGTGAAATATGTGAAGTCCTACGAAAAGTCTACGGAGAATACAAGGAGCTAATCGTTATTTAGGGAAGGTGAAAGAAATATGGAGAAGAAAATTCGAGTTCTTATTGCAAAACCAGGTTTGGACAGCCATGACAGAGGAGCAAAAGTGGTGGCAAGAGCTCTGAGAGACGCAGGAATGGAAGTCATCTACACAGGGCTAAGGCAAACACCAGAACTAATCGTTGAGACCGTGCTACAAGAAGATGTTGATGTGTTAGGTCTAAGCATTCTATCGGGCGCCCACATGACACTTTTCCCCAAAATAATGAAGTTAATGGAGAAAGAAGACTTGGAAAACGTTCTCGTTTTTGCAGGTGGAATTATACCTGAAGAAGACATTTCAAGTCTGGGGAAAATGGGGATAAAAAAGATCTTCGGACCTGGAACTACAACAAAGACAGTCGTCAATTATGTGAAAGACAATGTGAAAGCCGTTGAAGGGAATTGAGTAAAGCTCAGCAGCTTGCAGTTGAGATACTTAAAGGAAACCGTAAAGCAATAGCCAAAGCCATTACCTTAGCTGAAAACAATAACATAGAAGGTCAGAAGCTAGCGTCATTATTATACTCCCACATAGGAGAAGCGCACATCATTGGAATAACTGGACCAGGCGGTGTTGGCAAAAGCACACTAGTAGAAAAACTGGCTAAAGAGCTTCGAAATAAAGGAAAGTCAGTGGGAATAATTGCCGTGGACCCGACAAGTCCATTCTCAGGAGGTGCGTTTTTAGGTGACCGGATACGGATGCAAGGTTTAAGCTTAGATGAAGGAGTCTTTATCCGAAGCATGGCAACTCGCAATAACCCGGGTGGTTTGGCGAGAGCTACCAAAGATACTGTTCGAATTCTAGATGCATCAGGGAAAGACGTGGTTATTGTCGAAACTGTGGGAGCAGGACAATCGGAAGTGAATGTGGTAGGAATAGCTCAAACAATTGTAGTGGTTCTAGCTCCTGGCTTCGGTGATGAAATCCAAGCTATAAAAGCTGGAATGATGGAAATAGGCGACATATTTGTGATTAACAAGGCAGACCAAGAAAACGCTGATAGGGCAGTAATCGACATTCAAGCCATGCTGGGACTAGGTGATAAAAAGAGCAAATGGAATCCACCAATAATCAAAACCACCGCTACAACTGGTGATGGAACCCTTCAACTTCTGGAGAAGATCAACGAACACAGGCAATATCTTGAGGAAAACGGAGGTTCCCTGAGACAGAAGACTCTCATTGAACTGGAGGTTATCGAAGCCATCAAGCAAAAAACAGCCGAACACATAATTCAATCACTCAGAAAGAGTGGCAGATTGAGTTCTCTTATTGCCAGCGTCTCAGCAAAGGAAGTAGATCCCTACACTGCTGCTGAAAGAGTCGTTCAAGACCAAATTAGACATACTAACCCTGACAGGGACTGTTCCGTGAAGGAATGTTTGACCACGAAACACAATCTTGAAGTTGGTTTGGTGCAAGTTTACACAGGCCGGGGGAAGGGGAAGACCTCAGCAGCTTTTGGGCTGGCTCTCAGAGCCATTGGGAGGGGATTCAAAGTGTATGTTATACAATTCATCAAAGGTGGTTTTGACTATGGAGAACTCTACTCAATAAAGCAACTTCCAAACCTGAAACTGAAAGCCTTTGGTCGAGGTAAATTCATAACTGAAAAGCCACCGAGAGAGGTTGACATCAAATCCGCCAAAGAGGCCCTGGAGTTAGCTGAAAACGTGGTTAACAGTAGCAAATATGACATTGTAATATTAGACGAAGTCAACGTAGCTCTAAACCTGAAACTAATCAACACTCAGAGAATCGTGGAACTGGCCAAGAACAAACCAAGAAACGTAGAGCTTATCTTGACTGGACGAGATGCCCCTAATGAAATCATTGAAATAGCTGACCTTGTCACAGAAATGAAGGAGATAAAACACCCCTTTAAAAAAGGAGTACTACCCCGAAAGGGCATTGAGTTCTGAATTCCCACGCTAGCATCTTTTTCTCACATGCTGTTAAGGACACCTGGATTGCGAGCCTAATTTGGGGAGGGAACGCCCAGTTTACTAACCACAATTTCTTTATAAAACTCAAGCGCTTCGCTTTGCGTCTTTGCTCCATCAACCACCATTATGCCGCTTTTGAGTAAACTTCCACGGATTCCTTTCTCCGTTGAGAAAGTTACACCAAGTCTGGACATAACTTCGATTTTACCAGCATCTTTCTTCAAGATTCCCGGTAGGTTCTCAATATTGAGATTCAATCTTTTCTCAGGAGCTATGATGAAAACCCTTCGACCGTTTCTTCCACATTCTTCTTCTACCAATAAATGTTTCAAGGCAGCAGGTCGAGTTCCTTGATCCCGCCCACAAATTGGACAGCTTTCTATTGGTGCAATGGCAATCTCTTCAAAGCGCATAGAACTTAGATCACAGTAGAGAAGCTTATTTGCTAACTTGGGTTGTCTCGTAGTTAGAAGCCTTATTGTTTCAGCAACTTCCAAGCTGCCAATGATTCCAAGTATCGCTGGGTGAACTCCGACTGTGCCACAACTAGGGAGATTTTTGTCTTCAAGTTTTCCATAGAAACACTCTAGACACGCAGTTTCATTGGGTATTATTGTAGAGACATTGCCAAATGTCGATATTGCAGCCCCGAAAACATAGGGAATCCCCAGCTTCACACTTGCTCTATTCACAGCATACCGAGCTTTCATGCTGTCTAAACCGTCAACAACTACGTCCATTTCCTTCAATGTTTCTACTGTGTTACTCTCACTCAAAGAGATGGGAAGAGGTTCCAGCTCTACATATGGATTCAAACCTTTTAGCTTGTCAACTGCGGCTTCCACTTTTGGGAACCCGATTGCATCAAAACTGTAGAGATGTTGTCGTTGCAGATTTGATTCTTCAACAAAATCTCTATCAACTAATCTTAGGTGCCCTACACCCATAGCAGTCAATTGAATAGCTATAGTGGAGCCCAGTCCGCCTAAGCCAGCAATGCAGACTTTTGATTTCTTTAGTTTCCGTTGTCCTTCATATCCTATCTCGTCTAGAACTATTTGTCTTGAGTAAAAGCGGAGTTCCGCGTCAGTGAGTTTCATATTTACACCTAGATAAGTAGAATTTCCCCATCTCAAACTCATGGTTGTGTTCATCGGGAGTTTCGATGCTCAGTCTTTCCGCCTGGTCTTTTCTGGCGATTTTCATCTTCTTCTACCTTCAGTTTCCATGGTGTAGGGATATCTGTTAGCACAATAGTCTATCTGTTCTTAAACTTTATAGCTTGCATATGTTTGACCTTGCTAAAATTGTTGAATATAGGGTTTGAGTTCATACGCATTTTCTGGTCTTATTGATAGGGGTAACTGCAGGTAGGCAGCTGAAGAGTTGGAATAGGGAGACCCCTTTCGAGAAAACAAGGTGATTATCTTCCCTTTATGGTTAATCTTGTAGCCTTTTTGGGAGGGTTCATGTCCACGGATTAGGATTTTCACGTTTAGCATCTTTAGAAGATTCTGTGTTATACTATCGCTAAACAGTTTTCCCGCTCCTCTGGGGGATGGTTGAATCCCTTGTTCTTCCTCGATGGGATCACTCCACAGCATTTCTTCAAGGTGTTTTTCCATTGGATGTTTTAAGTGAGCAAAGCGTAAATCATCAATTGAAGTAGCCTCACTGGGCACTCCTCCATGAATTAAGACGTAGCGATTATTCACTACTACTATATTGTACAGGCTGGGGAAAATTTCCCTGACCTTGGAGTAGACTGCTGGTCCTTCTTTGCCAAACTTTCTCCTAAGGCTTTGGGGGAGATCATGAGGATAAGGTAGTAAATCATCAGGACCCTCGTGATTTCCCCTCATTAATAATACATTTTCAGGAAAGGCTACTTTCAGTTTCAAAATTACATAATAGACCTCAGGTGAATAGAGCCCTCGATCCCCATAATCCCCGAGAAAAATCAAAATCTCCTGTTTTTTCCCAACGTTTTCAGTAAAATTAGATGTTTTGAGTATATGTAATAAGCTCTCCAAATCGCCGTGCAAGTCACTTATGACTATTGCTTCTCCTGAAGCATCGACTTTGGCGAGTTTTCCTTCAATAGTTTGATTTCCAATTTCTCCTTTTTCTGATTCTAGAAGGTTTATAGATTGCTCCATCAGATTTAGATAGCTATCGCTTCTTAATTTGAGTGCGTTGCCAGTAATTTCTTCAATGTAGGTCATTTAGTCGAATATTCCCGCCAGATTATGAGTAATGTTACTTTGATGGATTTATACACTATGGATTGGGCAGCACTCTTTTCTGAGTAGTTACTCTTAAATAGTTAGAAGATGAATCGGTGAATTCCCAGAGAGAAGAGGTAGTAAGATGGATTCGAAAGAAATTTCTGTTGTTGTTGTTTTTGCTGCTTTAACTATTGTCCTTAACTTGTCGCCGTTTAAAATACCTGCACCTTATGCACCATTTCTTTATTATCAAATATGGGAGATCCCCATAGTTGCTGCCTTTTTGATCTTCGGTCTTCGTGTAGGTACAGGCATATCGATAATTAACACAGTGGTGCTGCTAGGTGTATTTCCTGGAGAAAGTCCTACAGGTCCATTTTATAACCTTGCTGCGATCCTTAGCATGTTGTTTGGGATCTATTTAGTACAGCGATTCTTCTCGAGCAGTCTTCGTCAGAATCAAGATGTTATTAAACCAGCTAGTTTCACAACGCTTGGTATTCTTTTTCGAGTTGCATTTATGACCATTGTGAATTGGGTTTTTCTGCCATTTCCTCCTCCGGTTGGATTCAGTATGCCAGCTGAGGTGACAATTGCTTGGCTTCCACTGATAGGAGTGTTTAATGCTACCCTTGCTTTGTTCACAATACCCGTAGGTTACATCTTAGCGAGAATTGTTAGTTCAAGCCTGAGAACGGATGTGGGAAATAAGCGATCCTAAGGGAGATTTCAAGAAAACTGTTTTTACGTGACGCAAGATTTCAAGTTTTATTTTGAGAGAATTGAATTGACTGTTCCCTGTATTTCTTTTGATCTTCTTTGAATTATCTTGAAGAAATCTTTGAATTCGTCATCCTTAGGATACCTTTTATGTGTTCCGTATGTGCAAAAGCCTAAGCCTTCAAGCATATTTCCTACAACAACACCGAACAGAAAATCTTTTCTGGATTTTGCAAGATCAAGAAATTTCTTGTTCATCAGCTCATAAGTGTGTTCAAGCGTTCCTTGAAGTACCTTGTCAAGACCTTTTTCCAAAGTTCTTGTAAGTTTTTTTTCCATTAGGCGATCGCACCGCTAGTCAAATTTCTCTTTGACAAGCATTTTGCGAAATCTCTTAAGATCCTTGTAGTCTGATCGTAGACGTTTGAGTTCTTTTGTTTCCATTTGAAGCTTAGCAACTTTTAGTCTAATTTCTTCAAGATTGCCCATCGTTGTTCAGAGTTGCGGTATCCTTTTGCCTTAAAATCCATTATGAAGACAAGATAATGATTTAAAATCACTAAATGAAGCGCTTCCTCAAACCTCACTCAGCTTCAGGGATTTTCGCAGGATTTCAAAATTCACATGTCCTGTATGAAAAGTGCTGCCCGTTGTAATGTTGTTTATAATGAACTTTGCTGGTGAAAAGAGATTTGGATCGATTTTATAAAAGTCGTGGTTGGCTTCTTTGAAGATTTGCGCAAAGGGTTTACCATATTGTTTTGATGCTGATGATGGAGCTTTTCTTAATAGCTTTTCTAGTTCGTGGTCGTCTTCATGTTCCAGGGCGTAGTAGGCAATGCCCCCGTATAGAATCATGTCGTTTGTCATTCCCATCGCTTTCGTGAATTTTGGATGGACTGGAGCGATAGGTGCATGTCCAGATGCGTAGTGAACTGTTAGGGGATTGATTCCTATCTTGGAAAGCTTGTGTAATCCTGTCTCAACGATTCTTCCTGACACTTGTGTGGAACCAGCTATACTTGTGGTTGGGGTTAGGATAATGTTCAGTTTTTCAGGTGAAAGATTGCATTCATGAGCTATATACTGAATAACCTCTTCGGGAGGTTTTTCTGTTGTCTCCAAAATTATTGTAGCAACTGTAGCCTTGTCATTATATTTTAGGATGTCGTAAATTTCGCGAGGTTTTTGAGCTAAGGCACGTGCTGGACCAGAGCCTATTGCAAAATACCCTCCCTTTTTGATTTGCCAACCTGCGAATTGTGAACCCAAAGTGGCTAATGCGGGGTGATCTGTGAGTACAAAAATCGACATAAAATCAACTGCGTCGTAAGATTGGGAGTAAATCTGAACGCTACCTAATCCTCCTAGGCAGATCTCAGTTATTATTCTCCCTGCGGTGAACCCGCCTCTTGCTTCTATTCCTGCATCAATCAGTGTTGCTCCTGACTTCGATCGCTTAACTATCACTGAGTTTTCTTCAGAGGTTTTGCATAGATTCTCAACGATTGATTGAGCCCTCTCATTTAAACTCAACATCAATCTTCACCCTTTGAGATGTAACTAATCTGGGTCTTTATAGGGTTATGCGCACGAGCAAAGCTTAAATGTCGCATGTGATATTTCCACTGACATCGCTGGTGATAGCATGAATGAACACATGATGAAGCGAGCTGCAGGTGCTCCAAGAGGTCTTCTTAGATTCCTGGTACTAAAAATGCTGACAGAGAAACCTATGTCAGGGGCAAAGATTGTCGAGTGCATTGAAAAGGAAACAAGGGGAAGATGGAAGCCAGGTCCAGGATCAATTTATCCGCTTCTCGCTTGGCTACGTAAAAAGGGCTACACCAGAGAATTACCCAGAGAAGAAGCTGGAGTAAAAAATTACGTGCTCACAGAGAAAGGCAAAGATTTCTTCAAAGAACAAGTAAAGTTTGGACAAAGTTTCTTAAAGAAACTAGAGTATCTGGCACCAATGCTCATCGGAGTATCACAATTTAGCCCAAACCATGAGAAACTCCGCCAAATCAGAGAACCTGCCAAAAGATTTGTCATGGCACTTCTTGATCTAAGAACAATTGCAAGAGACAGATTAACACAACAGAATGTAACGGAAATAACTAAGATCTTGAAAGACGGCTCTGAGAAACTTGAGAAAATAATCCAAGAAACCAAGGAGAAAAAATAATTTGTCAAACTCACACAGGTCACCTTACCAACCTGTCAAACCCAGCGAGATCCAAACTCTGACTAGTGGACACGTTCGACGTAAGTCCTGATGCTGTGTACATGAAGAAATAATTTAACTTGGTGTTTCCATGGGTTTGAAATCTAGCTTCATGATCGCTTGGCGATCGTTATCCAGAAGGAAAACAAAGAACCTTAGCGCAGTCCTAGCAGTAACACTAGGAGTCACATTACTGGTAGGTATTCAAATAACAACGGACACCTTAGAAAATACCTTTCTAACCAGTCTTCTTCAAAGCGAAGGAGAAGTGGACCTTAGAATCACGAATAGCACTAGAGGGGGCTATCTTGGAACAGCAGACCAAGAATCAATAGAAGAACTAGTTCCCGACGCATTAGGAGTCATGCCAGAGCTTTCCACACAGATCCCAGCACTGGTGTCCAGCCAGTTTGACCCAAAAATGGAAGCTGCTGGAGTATCCGTAGATTATACAGACGCATTCGGCAAGTTCTACAATTGGAAAACCAGAGAACAGATAGACATAGAAATCCTCTTAGAAGACAACAAAAGCATCCTGCTATCGAGCAAGCAAGCTGAAAAACTAGGTCTAAACCAAGACACGACCTTGCCTGTTCCATTAGACACAGAATTCACCAACCTCACAATCGTCGTAACATTCAACTCTACTTCGGGTCTGCCAATCATCACACCTGTACATGAGCTCTTGATGGTGGAGCTTCAGATTGTGGGGTTCTTCGATTCTAAACGTCCGGGAATCGGCTCACAGTACTCCGGAGCCGTATTCAGGTTAGAGCATCTGCAAGAATGGATTAGTCTACAAGACCCATGGCGTGAAACAGACAAAGTCAGTGCTTTCCTAGTGGCATACAAAACGGACCATTTTGCCTTTGAAATAGACGAAGATTATCTAAGAACTAAAGTAGAGTTGCTTAAAGAAGTACTACCCAAAGAAGTAGATCCCCAAACGGGTGAGACACAAGAAAGCTATCAGGTCACTTCGACTAGGCTAGACTTTTTTGGTTTTGCAGCATTCTTCATCACAATAATGGGCACTATCTTGACCTCTCTGGGCTTCCTTATCATGTTGACTGGTGTTCTACTGATCACTAATGTTCAGCTCATGAGTGTGGAAGACCGGGAATTTCAAACGGGGGTCCTACGCGCTGTAGGTTCTAATCGCGGGGGAATCTTCCAGTCTATAATGGTTGAAAACTTGTTCCAAGGAATCATCGGAGGAGTTTTGGGTCTTTTCGGAGGATTGGCTTTCGGTCAAGCCGTGGCTCTCTACCTTGTAGCATTGTTTGGAACTGGTGAACTCAGTGTTCAACCAGTGGTTTCTCAAGAAGCGGTCATCCTTTCAGTCATTACAGGCGTAGTACTAAGCATAGTAACTGGGATTCTTCCAGCTTTAAGGGCTTCCCGAGTTAACGTTGTGGAAGCCCTTCGTGGAATAAAAGTGAAATTTAGAGAAAAATCTAGTCGTAACCTAGCAGCCTTTGGTGTTCTAATTATCATAGTTGGAATCATTCTTCTCCTGTACAACGGGGTTTTCGAGGAGACCTACCAAGTCTTCTGGAGCAGTGAAGGATGGGATAGCCTAGAAGAATGGAGAACGCTTACTATGGGATTCGGCTTTTTCACTGGAGGTTTAGGCCTTGTCCTCTCCAGGTTCATGGACAGAGTCAAAGCATTCAACATAACAGCCATCACCCTCTGGGCTTTTCCCTCAATCCTGTTTGTTGTGGCATTGGGTAATTGGGTAACAGATATTACTGGATTCTCAACTGAAATCTTGATTCTGGGGATTATTGAAATTTTGATCGGTTCTATAATGTTCGTTGCTCTCAACCTGCCCATCATAATGCGTGGGTTAAGGAATATCCTGATTAAAATTCGGGGTGTAAAGGGTGTTGGCCAGATATCCCCGGCTTTAATATCGTCACATATCACTCGTTCTACTCTAACCTTTGCTATCTTTGCAATCATACTGACTCTTAACGTTCTTGTGGCTACGTTAATCCCTACAAACTTGGGAGCTGCAACTCAGATTGAAGAAGACTCTAAGGGTATAGATTTCGCAGTATTCTTAAGTAAGCCTGAAGCAATCATCCTCGGCACTTCTTTTTCTGACGAGTTGTACAAGATTGATTATCGCATAACAGATGTAATTGGTTTCAAAACTTTTCAACCTAATCTGGACTTTGCAAAGTTCATAGCTTTAGAAGATCCCTTTTCTTCTGAGTTTGACCCCAAAACGGATTTGCTTCCAATCGGAATGGGAGAGTTTAAGCCAGAGCAGATTCGGGGTAATGCTTCAGATTATTCAGATCCCAGCTGGCGTTATGCTTTTTACATGGATGGATTTCCTGATGGAATTCGCGAATCTCTTGGTTCAGACCCATCTGATGACGATTTGCTGGAATCATCCAAGAAAGCGTGGGACCAATTCTTTGACCCCAAATATAAGATGGCTGCCTACAATGTTTCATCTGCTCTACTAGCAGTCTTCACTGGAGAGGCTGAACTTTCCGACTTAGAATTAGGATCTGCAGGACCGGGGGGACCTTTAGCCGTAGATCCTCTTGAAGGAGTTGAACCTTTAAGGGATGTTAGTGGAAACCTATTCGAAAACCCAATAGTCTTCACAGATTCTTTTCTCTTACCATTGGGGCTGCAAATTTGGATGCCAATGAATACTTCATCCATGGGATTTCCCGTTTACCAAGCTTTTACAATCGGAGGAAGACTCGACAGCCAACGTGCCGGAGGTTTCCCTCTGGGGGCAGGATTGGGTTTTGGGGGAGGAGAAGCCGATTTCAGCGCAATTCTAGGGACTCTATATTTACCGGAGCATTGGGCAGTCAAAACAAATTTCCTCGGTGAAGCTAACGGTCAAACCCTGACATCCCGGGGAAAAGACCAGTACGATTCTTTCCTGATTAAAACCAATCTCTCAATTGATGATCCTCAACTTGAAGAGATAGCTCAAGCAATTGAAGAATTCACAAACACAAACGATGAGGGTTACCGCCTTCTGGCAACTGACAACTTCTTTGTCGCAAGTTCTGTTCTAACCTATTCCAGAATCGAGTCAACCTTAGAAATGATGGATCGAATAACGTCTTTCCTGCAAATCTACGTTACCTTCGGTCTAGTAATAGGTGCAGTAGGCATGGGAGTCATCTCAGTTCGAAATGTTTCCGAAAGAAAACGGGAGATCGGGATGATGAGAGCCGTAGGATTTCCTAGAAGTCAAGTAATTCTATCAGTTCTACTGGAACTGGTGGTCCTTGGAATAATCGGATTACTCATTGGAGTTGTTAACGGGTTGCTTGTAAGCACGGGCTTTGCTAACATGCAAAACACAACCCTAGTGATTCCTTGGGAAGAACTTGGATTATATCTTTCATTTATTGTGCTTATTGCATTAGGGTCAGGTTCAATCCCCGCGCTTGCGGCTTCAAGAATTCCTCCCGCAGAAGCACTGAGGTATGTAGGATGAAAAAAACAAAGAATATGAAAGCCCCCCCAAAGCCAATCCTCACAATCTCCAAACTGCATAAACGCTACAACGAGGGCAAAACAAACGAGGTTCATGCCCTCCAAGGCATTGAATTAACCGTCAGAAAGGGAGACATGATGGCGATCATGGGGTCTTCTGGATGTGGAAAAACTACCCTACTGAATATGATAGGCCACTTAGATCGCCGTTCGTCCGGAGAAATAATAATCGATGGAGTAGACACCTCAACGCTTTCTGACGGACAGATGACAGCTTTTCGCAGAGACAACATTGGCTTCATATTCCAGCTATTCAATCTCTTTCCTTTCTTGACTGCTGTAGAAGACGTAGAAACTCCTCTACTACTAAGGGGAATCAACTCCAGTCTAGCTAGAGAACAAGCCAAGATGATGCTACGGGAGTTAGGAATGGGAGACCGACTTTATCATCTACCCACGGAACTCTCTGGAGGCCAACAACAAAGAGTCGCAGTAGCCCGAGCCCTAATCAACCAACCCGCAATCATCCTAGGAGATGAACCCACGGGCGACTTAGACTCTACAACAAGCTCGGACATCATGGATCTATTTCGCCGCATAAACAAGACCAATCAACAAACTCTAGTTCTTGTAACCCACAACCGATGGATTGCAGAAAAATGCGATTATATAGTCCATATGACGGACGGTGAGATTTCAAGGTTAGAAGATAACCCTTTAACCAAGGAGGAGAAAAAACGATGCAAGCCTATTTTTCTGCGCTAATAGACAAATCCGCCCCTTCAGAAAACTCCAAATTGGCTAAAAAACTAATCAAAGACCTAAAGAAACATCTGAAGACACCTGAATCAAACATAAACTTCAAAGAACACAACGCCTTCATCTTTTTAGCTGCAGACAAACCCCTAGAAGAACCATTCTCCCCAAAGACCCTAAAGGAAACCCAGAGCAGAATCCATCATCGCCTTAAAGAGTACTACACTAAAAACAAATCTAAACTCCAGAAACGTCTAAGAGGCAAAAGAGAACTAAAAGAAACATCGCAGATCGTTAAAAGCTTCCTCAAGGAGATCGACCCAAAGCTTGAGAAAACATTCGATCTTCGACTGAAAAAGTTAATTTCAGAGTTGCCAACCAAGTTCTGTGAACTTCAGACCAACAGCATGACGGCCATTTGGAACTTAAACGAAGAGCGGAAAGTCCAGTTCTATCTTTCAGGATGGACATCCCCATTTTTTAAAGCATCTGGAGTCAAGCCAAACATCAATTTGGAAGCAATGGTTGACAAGCTAGCAGTTCTCAATTTCTTCTGCATATTTCTAGAGCCCACAATACTTCGTCTGCGAGAAATGAATAAGGTGTTGGAAAGACTGAAGCTAGGTCTTCATGGAACGCATTACAAAAGTGGCAACTCCGATGTGCAAGCTAAGCTTGAGATGTTCTTGCGGATCCTGTCAGCCAAACTTAGTTCACTCCAAAACATGGACAAAACCATGTTCAGCATATTTAAGTTGTTCAATGAGCCCACAACCTTCTTCAAGAAACATGATCTCATAAGGCTCTCTGGAGACCTTAGAACGGCAGTCAGACAAATGTCTGGGAAAATAAACCAAGGCAAAAACCTCTTGACTGAGGTTCAAGACAAACTGGAAGTGTGCCAGAATAAACTGAAGGACTATCTGGATGAAACAACGAATGAGGTAAAAATCACTAAATCCATGGATGAATTCAAACTTGTTCTTTTAAATATGGCTGAACTGAGTTCTGACTTGTTTGTTGAAGCAGAGCTTTCGAAGCTGTGGTTGGACTTTTTTGGCTCAGACCTTCCATTCTTCACATTCCAATCCAGCCTCCTCAGTTCCCAAACTCCACAAGCCTTTGAAACTTCCGCTGAACACATCATCTCAGTCCGGGGCCTAGTCAAGAACTACAGTCTAGGGCAAACCACAGTTTATGCCCTCAGAGGAGTCGACATTGATATCGAAGAGGGCGAATTTGTGGCAATAGTTGGCAATTCCGGAGCTGGAAAAACCACTCTCCTAAATTGCATGGCTGGACTAGATGAACCTGATTATGGGGTTGTTTTTTTCAAAGGAGAAGATCTCAATCAATCAGGCGATTCAGAAAAGTCGAAAGCCAGGTTATTAGATATGGGCTTCATCTTCCAAAGCTATGCATTACTGCCCCACTTCGACACTCGTGAGAATGTAGCCTTACCCGCCGATCTCGCAGGGTTAAGTAAAGACTTGAAAAACAGAATAGAAGAACTTCTCGAAGGCGTTGGAATAAGCAAACAAGCCAAACAGTACCCCGCTCAGTTAAGCGGTGGACAGATGCAACGCGTGGCTGTCGCTCGTGCATTGACCAATCGTCCTGCGGTGATATTCGCAGACGAACCAACCGGTGACTTGGACTCAGCAACTGGGAAACAAGTCATGAATCTGCTCAGTAGATTCCATGAAGAAACAAAAACCACAGTAGTTGTTATCACACATGAGCAAGACACAGCCGACTATGCGGAAAGACAAATCATGATGGAGGACGGCAAAATCACCAGTTTAGGTAGCACCAAAGGCAGCCGTCTGAGAAAAAAGGTCGAACCAAGCTTTCCTCGCGAGGAAAGGACCAACGGAAAACCAGGGCAATACTCAAAGCTTCTCTTGCCCGCCTTCGCTGCCCAAATAATGTTAGCTGTTTTGACTTTTATTATACTCTTTCAGATTGACCAAATAGTCCACGGTACCCTATATTCTCACGGATTGCAGTTCAGCGATACATGGGCTCTTCCTTACTGGACTTTCCACAGATTCGCACTTGGGATGCTACTGCTCATTATCGGTCTGAACGCTTTCCTGACAGCAATCATCATGCACCGTCGGCGTAATCAGTAGCGAATCCATACTTGCTAGCTTCTGATTCTTTCCGGAAACCCTCATGTCCCGCCCGTCCGCGCCCGCGGATTAAACTTCTTGATCTACATGGGAGTAGAAGCAATCTTGACTTGTTAGGTATCGAAATTCAGGTCTTGATTTGCTGGATTATGTCTTCGTATTTTTTTAGATGAAGGTTCTTATTCTTTGCAATGTAGAGTTTACCTAGACCTTTTTCCGCAAGGTCTCCAATGAACAAATAAAAGGGCTCATTTACTGTTTCGCCTTCTACCTTGGCTTTGTTTTTGATGTTGTCAATTGTGAAGGTGGGTAAAACTGAATCCATGTGACCACATATGATTATTTTTCCACCAGTCATGTATGCTCCAGCTCTATCCTTTGCGTTCCCACGTACAATTATTCCTCCATCCTTCATGTGAATTCCCACAAACTGGTCAACGTCGCCATCTACTTTAACAAATCCCTTTTTCATGTATGATCCAACCTCTGTTCCAGCGTTTCCTCTAATGTGGATGGTTCCGCCTCTCATGCCTCGAGTGCTTCCCCAGTACGGAGCACCTACGTAATTTCCCGCATCCTTTTTCACTTCGATTTTTCCTCCTGTCATTCCAGAGCCAACCCAAGATCCTGCTCTGCCTTTGGCTATTATTTCTCCACCTTTCATTTCTTCACCTAAATGCATTCCAACACTGTTTTCGATTATTATTATTCCTTCAGTCATGTTTGCCCCTATTCTTTGGGCCTCGGAAAGATCTCCGTGAAGACTAATTGTAACATCTTCAGGTGTTTTTCCTAAGGTTCCTTCAAATTGGAAGAGTTCTTTCATTGACCGTCTTCGGTTGCCTTCCCACAGTGTCAGTTTGCTGATTTCATCGATGGTTTTACCTGCAAATGTGTCGGGGCAGATGTTCTCTGCATTTAGAGGCACTTTCAATCCCTTTGCTAAGTGTAATGATAGAGGCAATTTTTCACCTCACTTGGTGAATACCAGATGAAGAACAATCGGTGTTTTATAAGCTTTAAAGTTTAAGCAGTGTCGCGCGCGCATGACGTTGACATTCTTGATATTGTCATAATAGCAGGTATCTACAGAACGAGCGAAGAACAGCAACAATATGAAAGCAACTGTGAGATTGATGGTGATGTGGACATCTTCGACATCGTTATTGTCCCAGGCAACTATGGTCAAAGCTGGCTACCCTAATCTAGAATTAATATGTTGGCACGAATGTTCAGCGCGAGCATTGAGATTCTAAATCCTTGCTTTAACTGAAATGGGTTTCTGGTTAGGACTGAAGTTTTGTGGCACTACGTAGTTTTCATATTGAACTGTGTAGTATTCTTCGAATACTTTCTGTAGTTCTGGCTCAGCTTCTAAGAGACTTTCGGATGCCTCTATGTTGACCCAGTATATTTTTCCATTAACAGTGTTCACGACTTGACCATTCTTCACAACGATCTCTCCATCCTTTATGGTGTAAGCAGCGTTCTTGAAGGCACGCCTTATGGTTTTTGGCTCCTTTGATAGGTTTGTTTTTTCCGGATTCAAATCATATATAGCAACGTCTGCGTCTGCACCAATTCCCAAGTGCCCCTTATTTTTCAAGCCTAAGGCTTTTGCTTGACCAGCTCTAGTAACTACTGCGATCTCTTGAAGTGAATACTCCCTGTCTAATCCTGAGAGCAACGTTTTGCGTTTTGCTCTTCTACTGATTTTTTCCATTACAGCATCTCTTGCTTCACGACTCATTAACCACGATATAATCCTCGGATATGCTGTAAATGGACCTGCATTGGGATGATCAGTTGTGAGAAGGACTTTCCAGGGGTCCTCTATCTGCAAGGCAAGTTCTAGTCCGATTGTCCATTGAATTGCATTGACATAATTCTTTCGCTTGTATTGGAAAGGCACTATTCCAGAGCTGGTTTCAGTTTCCACATCACTGTTTACCCATTTGTTGCCGCTTAGTTGGTGTAATATAAATTGGAAAGGCCCGTCAGCTGTCATTGTTGTTGTCTTGGTGAAAACGATTTGACCTAAATCCAGAGTGACGTGCCTGTGGGAGTTAACGTACTTTGAGATTTCTTCAGCTCCTGATCTAAAGGTGTGCCAATTTTCCCCTGCGAAGGCACTGAATTGACAGTGAGTCAGATGGATAACGGGATTTCCGTCAGTTGCTAAGTTTTCTACACATTTCATTGTTTCCAAGGTGGTAGTGTAGTTACCTGGCTTACCAAGGTTGTTCGCGTGTACATGTATTGTGTGAGGCATGTTTAGGAGCTTGTTTACTTTGCATAAACCTTGAACGATTTCCCGAGGTGTTATGTCGAAGTTGGGAACTGGATCATCAATATCTCTGACATTTCTCCCGAAACCCCAAGCTTCCAATCCTCCTGGATTAACGATTTTTATAGCAAAGCCTTTTGTAGCATTCATGAGCCAAGCTACATATGAAGCACATTGGTCATAGTCCTTCGCACGCAAATATTCTAGTACAAACCAGTTGCTCCCCAGGAGGGGATATGAACCTTTGTCCAGCATTGGTATGTCGTCAAATTCTTCATGCGTATGTTTGGCTTTCAATGGGGGCATCGCAGGATCCATAACAGTTGTCCACCCCATTCGGGAATAACGATATCCTGTGGTAAAAGTCGAAGGTATTGAATGGCCCACTCCTGAACGCGTCTGTGATGTCTTTACCTCGACATCTTTATAGTGGTCTTCAGGTCGTAGTAGTCTTCCCGAGTTCACTTTAGCGCCAGCAATATGGGAGTGTAAGTCTACACCGCCAGGCATCACGATCATCCCAGAAGCGTCAATAGTTTGGGCGCGAGTGTCCTGTAGTTTCTCTACAATAATGCCATTAGCTATAGCCACATCCATTTTTTCTCCGTTTACATTGTTTAATGGGTCGTACACAATACCATTTTTTATTAGTAGCTCCTTCAACCTAATTCATTCTCCTTCTTAATCAGTCGAACTTGTTCGAGAATTCGCGTCAGGATCTCTTTGTCTGATTGACAATTCTGCGGAGGTTCCACCAGTTTTTTCATTGGCAGGGGAACGCGATCCATTCGATAAGCTGTGCCTTCAGTTTCAATCCCAACAAAGGAAGCAGGAAATACAACATCAGCCATTAGTGTTGTGGGAGAAATCACTGGATCGATTGCAATCAAAGGGTTCTTAACTAGATTCTTCACTGCTTTTTTGGGAAAATTGGAAACTGGGTCTGATGCGATGATTAGTCCTGCGTCTGCTTCGTCCCGGCGTAGTATGTCTACCACGGAAGTCTCGCCGGGATTATATCGTGGGAACCCTTGGGAAAAATCTACTGCGAAGGGATAGCCTGTCTGCCAAGTGGAAACAATATTGGCACCTGCGACATTGAAGTGCCCACGCATTGGCATGATAGAGAATTTTGTGCGGAAGTTCAAGTCTTGCGTCAGGGCAATTGCGGAGTTAATATTCTGATGTTTCCCCGCGCTCATAGTTAATCCCACTCCGAAAAATATCACGCCAAAATCACAACCTATCATTGTATCAACCACATCCTCCATCAAGTCCACGGGTACACCTGCAACCGCCTCAACTTCAAGTTCCCCATCCTTAACAAGCAATCTCAGAGCCTGCAAGAGTTCAAAGTCCTTATTTGGTTCAACTTGAATGAAGAAATCAGCGTGCTCAGCAGATCGCGTTTTACGAACGTCCACAACTATAAGTTTCCGTTTTTTAGTTTCAAAGTAAGGAGGTAGTTTTTCACCTGAAATTGCTGGCATCGACACGTCCTTGGTTAGCGTCCTTTCTGAAGCTCTGCTAATCCGCTTTCTACCTAGAATTCCGCGTAGCCTAGCGACATAGTGTTCCCATTCACTTTTTTGGAAACGTCCTCCAGAGAAGGATGTATAACGTTCCAGGTGACGCGGATGAGCACTATAAGGGTCACTGGCCCAATAGACTATCAGGTCCGCACGATGACGTATCTGACCTAGAGTGCAAGTAGGTATTCCTACATCTTGTATTGCCAAGATTGAAGGTCCATGGCATACAGTGGAAGTATTGTCTATGACTCCGCCAACTTCTTCAGCTAATTCAATGCCGACACGAATAGATTCGCAGCTAGTACAACTCCAACCATAAAGTATAGGATAGGATGAGGCTACAAGTATTTCAGCGCTTTTTCTTACTGCTTCCTCTAGGGAGGTCTCAATTAGTTCTCCTTCTTTTCTAATGAGGGGGTTTAAGTTCCGATGCTTAGGGTTAGAGAAATTCATGAATTTTGCTTCGCCGATGGCGCAAGCGTTCTTGACATCAGTTATGGAACCATCTTCTACAGTTACTGCGAGATCATCGCAGAGGGTTCCACAAACGGGACATGTGACGTTCTCAATCACTGACAATTCTATCCCTTCTTAAAGACCTGCTTCAGAAGTTCGGGTAGGCTTAAGACATTCGAGTCTGGAGCTGGTTCCATGTAGGCTGTTATTCCTTTGAATGTAGGCATTCCGGTTCCATGTGTCTGTGAATCCATTAAGAGGTTCGCCCAAAGTCCATATGGCATATAGATCACCTTTGGATGAGGTGCCCTTTTGGATTCTATGGCTTTTACTACAACTGATCCACACTTTGTTGAGATTTTTATGTTGGAATTTCCTTTGAGTGCTAGTTCCTTGAGATCTGATGGGTCGATTTCACAAATGGCTACGCTTTCTTGGTATTCGGAGGAAAGTTTTCCGTGTTCTTTGGATGTCCCTTGATCAATTGTGCGACCAGTTAAGAGTTTAACTTTTACTTTTTCTATCGCCTTTCACCTGCCCACCATTATTTGCTTGCTAGAATGTTGTAGCGATTCTTAAGGATTTTTCCGTTTGTGCCTTATTGACTTTGTCGAGGACGCGCACGCGCATCCAAGTGCCATAGGACTGCGCCACCATATTCAGTGAAAAGCTTAAGAAACTCCTCGAGTATACTGCATCCCTTAGAAATGGAGAGATATAAATGACGTTCAAACCAAGAGAAGTGGCGATAATCGGTGGAGGAGTGATTCCTCATAGCAAGAGCAGACCTGACAGTAGCATCACCGACATGTGTGTGGAAGCCTACAACGCAGCACGAGAAGATATCACAGAGCAAATTGGTAAACCTTTTGACAACACCTACATTGATGCTCTGGTTGTAAGTTACTTCAGCGACCATTTTGCAGGTCAACTACTCGGTGAAGCAATGATAGCTGACTCACTGGGCTTGAATCCTAAAAGAAGCTACAGAGCAATAGGGGGTGGTGCGACAGGCGGTATAGGTGTTCAAAATGCATATTCACTTATAGCTTCGGGTCTCGCTGACGTTGTGGCAGTAGTTGGCTTTGAAAAAATGAGTCTGGTTGACACAGCTGAAGGCAATGAATATATCGCGTTGGCAAGCGATACCGACTGGGACTTTGCCAATGGTGGTTACTACACGGCGTACTATGCAGCTATGGCTGCAGAATACGCGAAAACTTTCAACATCCCGACAGACATTTTCGAACGCCAGATGGCTGAGGTCAGCGTAAAAAACAGACTAAATGCCCAATCAAATCCTTTTGCTCAGACGAGCTGGTTAAATCCTTGGTGTATTAAAGGAGCGCGGGCGAGCGTTACTGGTGAAATCACAGCTGAAGAGGTTATGGAATCTGACTACTGTGCGACTCCCTTAAGGTTGCGAAATTGTTGTCTGATGTCAGATGGAGCAGCTGTGGTTATCTTTGCTTCAAGAGAAACTGCGCACAAACTCGTTGATAAACCAATATGGATGATCGGCGTGGGGATGGGCACTGATACGATGCGACCTGGTGATCGATATGATACGGTAGGAGGTCTACATGAATATGATCTTGTGCTTCCACATGAAGATCATGCGACACAAGAAAGTTACAAGAAACTTCGCTACCCTGGACAAAATAGCTTTCGGGCTGGCCGAATGAGTGCAAAACAAGCCTACTGGATGGCCCAAGTTGATGATCCACTAAAGGAGATGGACATAGTTGAGATTCACGATGCCTTCAGTAGCAGTGAAATCCAAACGTATGAAGACTTGGGTCTTTGCCCCTATGGAAAAGGTGGCGAATTTGTTATGAGCGGCGCAGCTAACATCGACGGTGAGGTAGCAATCAACCCTTCAGGTGGTCTCATAGGTATGGGTCACAGCGTAGGCAGTAGTGGTGTGTGGCAGATATATTTCACCTACCTGCAATTGAGAGGTGAAATTGACCATGTATTCAAACGATGGAATGAACGGTTCAAGCCGAGTAATAATAACAGAGAAATTCCAAGACCGATTCAAGTGCCAAACGTGAGGTTAGGTGCCGGTCACAGCCATGCAGGCACGGGAAGCCATGTAACCTACACTATACTAAGCAATAAGGAAAGCGACTTGGAACGAATAAGACCGCTCTCAGGATTTCCTTCGAAGCTAATTAGGAGGCCGTAGGATGGACACGAAAAAACTCAAGATAAAGGGAATAGTTCCGCCAGAAAGCAAGCGTCTGATGGGTCACCCAGAGTATGTTATTTCGATCCGTGACTACACAACTTGCCAATTCAAGCAATATGGAAGAAACAGCAAATATTTTAGGGCATTAGCGGAGAAAAAGACTATCTTAGCAACAAGATGCAAGAAACACGGTGTTTTCTTGCCACCACGGCCTTTCTGTCCCGATTGCCAATCTCCAGACATGGAATGGATAGACTACACGAGTCAGCAGGCACACATAAAGACAGCATCAATATGTAAATTCGCTGGAAAGGCGTTTCTGGATGAAACTCCTTTCATACTGGGATTCATTCAAATGGGCGATGCAAAGACGGTAATGTCTTCATTTGTCAAGCTTTCAGAAGATCTGACAGAAAACACTCAGATGCTTGATGGACTCATGAAGAAAAGGAGATACTTGGAACTCAATGGGAAAAGAGTGGAACCAAGATTCATTTCGAACGCACAATATACGGTACGCGATCTTTATTTCATAGTGACTGATAGTGATTGGCTCCGTACACTGAAATAAGCTAATGACCGGATCACCGAAGCAATCTCCCCATTCACTTTTTCAGATTTTCTTAAATAGTAACAAATCTCAATGGTGATGCCCCTGGCTTCCGGATGCGAACACTAAATCTTGCAGAAAAACTTACGTTCGCGCGCTTCTGGAGAGTTTTTCTCTGGTTTCTTTTGATTAGATATGCCATTTAGTCTAGGTTCTGTAAACCCGTATAAGCAATTGACATCATTGATACCTGAAAGAGTGCAAGTTGGAGTTCTTACAGATTCTTAATTTTCATTCGGCAGCCGCGAAAGGTAATCTTACTTTGAGCATCATAGATATGTCGATGCTGTCAAGACTGCAATAAACGAGTTTGTCCCTCCCATGAAAAGGAAAAAATCGGAACTCGTGCGCGCGCACATCATTTCTTTATATGAAACATCTGGAGAGACCGTCTCGAAACCGGTGCATCCAACACCAACAATAGCAACTTCTGTCAATTTCTTTACCTCATTTTTCATGAAAGAAATAGTTTAGTTATTAATCGACTGTTAAAAAGTCTTTGTGAACTGCTTAATACATGGGATTGTGGTTGGGTAAGCTCAGGTGAGAAAGGAGAAGAAGAATATTTTCATCCTAAGCTTGAAATTCCCCCTCCCCCAACCACTCAGTTAAGATATGCGCGCGCTTGGAATAATTATACTGTTATCGCCTATTAAATGTTTGGCATTCAAACAAACCCAGATGAATCTGAGCTAAAAATGTTCATTTGCACGATTTATGTATCAATTGCATTTAGTATATTTACGGGTTTTCTTAAAAAATCCCAACTAATAGTCAAAAGAGCCAATAAAACATTTCATCATGAATCATAGGATAACCTACCGTCGCAACTGCATGTATCTATACTCTCAAACGGACATTTAAAGGTTTTCATGCGATCAAAACCAACAGCATCAAACAGAACGCAAATGTACCAGAAATCACTAATAAGTCTTAGTAGTCCCCAAATTAAGGTTATTTGCAAATGATTCAAAAAATCCACATTCTTGAATTTCAATTTTATATAAATGTATTCCACAGACACCTTATATAGAGCATCCGAAGTATGGTGATGCAATACAATGCTAATTACTGTATCAAATAAGACCATAAGTGTTATTATTATTAGTGTTATTATTGATAATAGTGATAAAAACGCATCTTTATAAGGTTGTTTGCTCTATATTTTTGTGTAATGAAAGTCAGGAACTCAATGAAATGCAAAAAAGAAAAGGCAAGTCGTTCACCGTAACCGTCGCCGATGACACATTCACGGAGATTGAAAATGAGCGCGGATTAGTTCCGCGATCAACCTATGTTAGGGAAATAATCGAAGAGAAAATTTTTAAGAAGGAAATGTCACGATGAGCTTGATCTGCGAACACCCAAACTTTTGCCCAGACTGTTTAAGGCACCCCGAAGAACTAACGCTCGATGAAGCACACGATCAACGTTTAATCGAGTTTTGCCCTAACTTACCCACATGCCCAAAAATGAACTTGGGGGTTGCGAGGCCACATGAGTCACCACCAAAGCCCGTGGCTTCAAACCCCCCCACCAAACTCAGCCCGAAGACGGAATCATTCTTTAATGATTTCTTTGACAAACTGGAAGGTATCCACGGAGACAAGAAGTTAACTCCAATGGACAGGGAAACAGTATATAGCGAACTCAAAAACTTCCCACTTTTGAAAAGAGAACTCTTCGACCGTGAATATAGCATCTACTTCTATGCTCTTTTTGATAAAGGGTTTCTAAATACCCGATTACTTGGCGATCTGAAGAGGACTGAAGAAATCCTCACCTACTATAAAGAAGGTAATCAATGGAATGATCTTCCGCAGTACCTAAAATTCACCACTATCTTAGGGCTTTCTCCACTTAACGCACAGGAGCATTTGCGACTAAAGAAGTCTACAAGACTCAAGATAGAAGACGAGTTGCTAGATGTTTTCAATTTTGAAAAACTGACTCCTGAAAGCGTGATTCAAGGTCATATAAATGACGTAATCAAGGAAGTAATGAAACAATGAACGAAGCAATAGCGAGAAGAACGGCAGAGAATGCACAAGAAAAGCTGAGGGCTTTACGGAGAATCGAGAAGAAAAGAATAGAAGTTCGCAACATAATGGGAAAAGGCGTATGTGTTGCGGGAATGGAGCGACAATCCGATGTAGGAGTCCGCATCATGACGGCGATAAGTCTCATAGAGGAAGAGCTAAACAAAAAAATCCCAAGTATAGAAACACAAGCAGTAAAAATAGAACATCACCCGCAAGAGCAAAAACCCAATTTTGCAGAGAAAGCCCTGAGCGAAATTACAAAACGTGAAGACGCGCTAATTCGAAAAATCAAGAGGGGACATATTGTTTGACAATGAATTTAGCCAGAGCACGAGGAATCCCGAAAAACATCGAACGTCTTATCAACATTCTTCAGAATTCATCGGGAAATGAAATCGAAGAAGCCTTATCCAGAGTGCGACGCACCAAAGGTGTTGACTTCGAGAAGGTAGTAAAAATAGAAAATACGATCGACAGCATTCAGGAACATGAAAAGCAACAACGTCTTAAAATCCAAAAACAGCGAGAGAGAGACAACAACAAAGAACCCCTCCGAGTTTTGCAAGCTATCTACGACCAAAATGCAGGGCATAGTGAACTACTGGAGAAATATCCGAAAATGAACCCGATTGAACTTAAGAAAATTGCTGTCAAAATTCCACACTTTGAACCACCATTTCGCTCGTTCCACCTGAAAAAAGTCAAACCCCAAGCGTATGAATGGCTCGAACACCTCATGTTACAAAAAGAAACCGAAACCCCCGAAACCCCCCAGAAAAAAAGCAGAATCCACCGAGTGTTACACCGATGAATGTTCACGGAATCAACGATCCAAAAAGATTTGATGAATTGAGCCGACCAAGTGCTAACATACAAGATGAATGCGCCAAAAAGAAGGCAAGGCAATGCAGAAAAACTGGATGCAGTTTCTACGTTTCTTGCCCTTTAACCGTTTTAGCCGACGCGAACGCGAAAGGAGGCGGGCACGCTTGGGGATCGCGCGATGATTCCCCAGCATTAAGCAACACAAGCCCAGATCGACCAGCTAAAACCACCTGAGGTGATACCCCATGAAAATAGAAATTGAACTGACCGAAGATGAATACGCCTTCCTCGAAAGCTCAGCAAAACTGCAAAAGATGAAACTGGAAGCCCTCGCAAAAAGCCTACTCTCTTCATACATAATGACGATGACCAAAGCAATGACTTTGAAACCAGACGACGAACAAATCAAGAGAGACTTTCGTGCACCATTCGAATTTTAGAGGTTACACTGAGAATGAATGAGTGTGGTGTACGTTGAAACCCCTAAAGGAACTTGAGACAATCGCCAAAAACAACAGCTACGAATACAACAAGAAATTTTTACGCAAATTCAACAAGATGAAAGAAGTGGATCGCTACGAAATAATGCAATACCTACTCTTCATTTTCGGTTTGCATGTCCAACAAGTAGCCAAAACCACACAATCAAACCCCACTTTCTACGTGATCTAAATGCCCAAATACCGCAACATCGACGTAAGCCCTGAATGCCACCGAGCATTAACTCAACTAGGCAAGGAAAGCTCAAATCCCCATCCAAAAACAGCAGATGAAACGGCAAATGAAATTCTCAAAAAAGCCCTAGAAAACCCCAAGAAACTAAGAAAGACAATCCGAAAACTCATTCAACACAAAGACCAAGAGAACTATCCATACTTAGCCATTTTAGCAGAAAAGAAGCGATTCATCGATCCCATCGCACACCTCAAAAGAGTGTGCAGGGATTGCGCAAGATACCGAACAACGCAATGTAAGCGCATGAGCAAAGACCAAAGATACCTCATAGAACCCGACCAGCAAGCTTGCGACGTGTTTCTACAGAAAAGAGGTGGTAGACTAGGTAGCGCAGGTAGAGGAAAAAGGAGAAAGAAAGAACAAGAGTGGAAACTCGATATTTTCGCCAAAGTCCCAGAAACCATGAAACCGTGTGGATTCTACGGAGACAAATTAACCGAAGCCAGCTGGCTACCTTACAGAGATAAAGAATCAAATAAGTTGGAATTACGACCAAGTCTATTGATCGTTACAAAGGGCAAAGGCTACAAGATTGTAGATTTTCAACAGGGAAGCCACAACATCAAAGGAACATTCCCAAGCCAAGAACTACGTAGCTTAATGCAACCTCAATCCGTCCAGATGCTAGACAGCAAAGCCACCATAGAACCCAAGAAAGTAGACAAAGAAATCGATGATATACTACGCAAACACTTGGACATGCCCGATGCTGAGCGCATATTGGCTAAGAGGTGGATCGAAGGAACTTTTTTCTATGATTGTTTCGATGCATTTCCCATCCAATGTGTTTTAGGCGTGTCAGAAAGTGGCAAAAGCAGACTAAACTTAGTGAACTTAGCCTTAGGCTACCACAGTGAAATAGTAATCGATCCGACAGGAGCAGGTATATTCAGATCAAAAGAAGAAGACAAAGTCACCTTGTGCGTCGATGAAGCAGAATACTTGCGCGATCCTAATCTCTATGCAACACTTAAAATTCTACTTAATGCGAGCTATTCCAAGTACAGTGGCTATGTATCAAGATACGATGAGCAAGATGACGGCAAGAGAATCAAAAAACGATTTGATCTGTATTCCCCTCTTACAATATGTGGTATAGCAGGGCTAGAAGGAGTGACACTAAGCAGAGCTTTCAGAATCGTAATGCGTCGAGTAGACAAAGATTTCATCAAATGCAACCCCCGTGACTACGAAACCGTGAGAAGCATGCTCTATGTGCTCAGAATAAGACACGTCTTTGAAGTCAGGGAAATATACGAGAAAATGGACATCTCAAAGATAGTTACAGCAAGATTCGAAGAGCTGTTCAAGCCACTATTCACAATGACCGAATTCATGGGTACTCAAGAAGAACACGACATCTTAGCCAGGTGGTGTAAAGAATATCAAACAAACTTCAGAATAGAAGCCCTAAACGTAGGGCAAGAAGAACAGATTTTACAAAGCCTATCTGAAATACCCAACGCAATAGGACACCCAGACTGGTACAAACTCAAACACCTTGCAGATTGGGTACACGAGCAGTACGGACGCAGAGTCTCAAGCAAATACGTCTCAAACATACTCTATCGACTTGGAATGCAACAACGCAAGAAAGTTAGAGGTGTCACTCTAGCTTATGCTCCAAGAGAACTAATGAATGAATGCGCAAGTCGAATAGGCGTTCACATTTCTGAGCTACTACCGCTACCTAGTCTACCACCTCCACCAAAAGAAGATTGGCTAAAAGAGGCAAAATAAAATGGGTACAGCACTAAACCCCGACATATACATCTCATTCTGGGACACCAGCTTATCTACGCCAGCATGGGTTCAAATCCAGTCCGACGCATCTCACTTCCGAATCAAAGATGCAGGTGTATTGAAGATTCCAACTGCAACCGTCCACCTGCTCAACCCAGCCAACCTGCCTGCCCAGTTCGAACTGCTTAGGATTCAGGCTGACGTGCGGGGTTCCCAAGACATGCCCTTCTACGGCACTGTAGCCCAAGTGATAAGGCGACCTATTTCTGGAACTATCAGCGATAAGACCTTCCAGCTCACCTGCTACGGATTAGAAAAGCGACTCAAGCGAGACACAATATCATGGGAATATGAGAAGGAGCAGAGCGCACACGGCGACATGTGGACTTTCAAGAGCATGATTGAAGACACATTAGCTCTAGGCGATAGCGGATACCCCACCAACATCACTTTAGATACTGATGCAGGAGACATAACCAACAGTGTGTACGGTGATTGCAACTTCAAAAGGCAGACTATGCTTGATGCAATCCGCATAGTCGCAGAAACCATCGGGTATGACGGCTACGTGTGGATTGACGGATCAACAGCAAAGCTCAAATTTGTCGGGTTAGGCACATTGGCTTCTTCCCCAGCTACAACACTGAACGATCCTTTCATCGGCACACCAACCCTCACCAGAGATATTGATGAAATCCGAAACTACATCCTCGTGTGGGGTGGAACGGGGATACCCCGTTGACATGGACATGTTCAGCGAGCGCGCGCAAGCCAAATACGCACCCGACCTATGGGAAGCCCTAGACGGCGAAACAATAGTCGATTCATCAAGCGATCCAGCAGACCTGAAAACCACCAACACTGCTTCAAGTGGAGGAGCTAACACACTAACAGACTCAAGCAAGTCATGGACTAACGATGAGTGGATCAACTACTCAGTTTACATAAAATCTGGGACTGGAGCTGAGCAAATCAGAAGAATCACAGACAACGATGGAACCGTATTAACGGTCACACCAAACTGGACAACCAACCCAGACAACACCAGCAAATACCAGATATTCATAGGTGACAACCCAGAATCATCAGAGCTGATATCCCGCAACCAACTCAGCCGATATGCAATTAAAGCCACCAAAGGTGCGGGTCACTACCAAGTACGCTTCAGAATTGACCGAACAGGAGTTGCCAGCATTGACCTTCAAGACAGGTTCACCAGCTTCAACTTTTCAATCTGGGAAGAAAAAACCGCAGGTGGCCCAGTGTGGAGACAGGTTCCTTTCCAGATCGTGCTAACCGACACCAACGGTGATCAGGTGCGCATTGGAAAATACGATAATGAGATGATCATTGGTAATGAGTGCCCCCACCTTGTTCGAAAGCAAACACCTAAATGGACTAGATACACGGACTTAACCTTCCCCGACGGATTCGCGTTCAGAGATGCTGGAACAATAACTGAGTGGGGTTACACGGGAGGCTCAACAACCTTTGATCCGACTCAGGTCAAATACTTTGACATCAAAGTTTACCGACTCAGCTTATCGGTAGGAGTATGGATTGACAGGCTCTACTTTGGCGGAGGGTTAAAGATTGATCCCTTCCAAAATCCCCAATTCTACACGGATTACGCCAGCCAAAACGGCGATCCAGCCAACCTTGACCAGACCAGCATAGACAATTACGGCTTACGGCTTTACCACCACACAAACAGGGAAATAAACAGCTTCGCACAAGCCCACTACGAAGGCGACAGGGTTCTTAACGTGCTGAAAAACCCGTTGAAGACTGTCGTATGTCGTAAACTCGGAAACACTTGGCTACGACCAAACCAGACAGTGGACTTGTATTCGACAACTCTGGGGATTGGAACAGCAACTACCCCTGAGACTTGGCGTACAACAGACCTTCAATGGGATTGGTGGAGCAGAAACAAGTTGCTGTTGGCAACAATAACGCTTGTTGAGCAGAACGCCAAAACACCGCCAGTGTTCAGCCCTACAGGCTACATCCCAGCACAGCCGTTAGTAGATAATTCATGGACAGGGTACTGGGGTTCTATCACCAAAGGTGGAGGGAGGTGAATTAGGATATGGAAAAATGTTGGTTTGCTGAAAAACATGAAGGCGTTAGTGAAGATGTACTAACCTGTCTCAATTGCGAACGAATGAAGGGGAAAACCACAATGGACAGACCGGAAGACCATGAACTCGCTATTTTCATTGATGGCTTTCGATTTGCCATGATTGAAGCAGGTTTGCATCTATCGGTTCTAAATCCACCTAAGGAAATTTCAGATAGATTAGGTGCTATGGACATCAGAATGAAATGTATGATTGATATGGGTGTCACTCTCGAACGACTCCAATCCATAGTACACACTGCCACAAAAAACGCTTTGATAGATTTGTTTAGAGAATGGAGAGAAATTGACAAGAAGTCATAGTCACTTGGAGAAGCCTATAGCCGTGAGGTATAGGAAGAGGGTTTTCTTCCTTTGTTCCCTCTTGCGTTATTCTCCAATTTCTGAATCTACCCGAATTATCAAGCGATTGATATGTGGGGGTTTAGGGGGGTTTTTTGGGATTTTTGATCTATGGGGGGGTTTAATATCTATGTGCGCATGGTGTTTGCTCCATGGATTCACGATTGATTTATACGTTCACACCTGAGGAATCGCGAGATATATGATGGATACATATTCTGTCGCATGATGTCTTGATTTTACCACTGCCAGTGGTGAAAACGTGTGGTGGGGCAAGGTATCGGATATCCGATATATCCCTAGTGATCTGATATATAGGACACCCAATATATCATGTGTGTGCGTGTGCATGCACGCTCTATGAAAGGTTAAAGCCCGTATTCAATAGCTAAAAGTTTCTTCATACAAGACCGACAGGGTACATGAAACAGATTCTTGAACACATCTTCTGGAGCAGGCAATTCGACGTTATAATCAATAGAAAATTGCCACGTACGATAATACCAGACGGGGATGTCTTTAAGGCGATCACAAATAAAGTGCAGAATGCAACAAAAAGGAATTCTAAACCACAAACCATAAAATAGATGAATTAGAGCGAATTCCATTTTAGACAACTTTATGTCTCAAGTTCCTGAGGTATATTCTTTGCGACGTACATGGGCACTTTGATCTGTGAGGTTCTGTGTGTTCGTGTCGGGTATGAATAGACAAATTCCCCTGTCTGTAGGTCTTCGAGTTTGTGTGCTCAATGCATATCAATGATCTCTGCTATGTACCTTACGTCATTCGGTTCGTTTGTCCACCCGAAGTATCGCTGTTTGGTCATTTTCACGAGTAGTTTGTCGATCATTGAGGGAAATTGTGTGATTACCCCATACCTAGTGTTGTAGTTTCTTCCATTAGTGATCAGTTCGATGGCTGGGCTTTGTCGCTTGGTGCTCCGCATTGAACCTTGAGGAAAGTAGAGCTGGCCCTCTTCGAACACTACGAATGTGTCTGGTCTATACTTAGAGATTTTTCTGCTATCCAGTATGGTCTTGCAGAATACATTCGTGAATTCTACCCGTTGGGGAAAAGTGAGCATCGAGACATCAAATATCGTGGATTGTCTGACTGTCCCGTCTTGCCACTCAATGCGCATTGGGTATGTTATTCGTATGACGTTGGGTATGCCTGAGTGTGTAACCCATTTCTGTGATGGATCGATGACGTACACAATAGTTCCTTGTTTCATGAGTTGTTCAGCGAAGTGGAAATTAAGGATGGTCTTTCCCGATCCACTTGTGCCACTCGTGAACGTCCCTGTTTGCATGGCCTCAGTTGTGTCGATGGGTATGGTTTTGGTTAAAGGTACGTGTGCGTTTTTTGGCTCTTCTTTCGACTTTATGATTTTCCCCAGTCCAAACAAGCTTTCTGGATTCATCATTAAGTTTGTTTGAGCTTGTGACACGAAGCCACTTTCTAATAGCTCTGAGTATTCAGGGTTAATGGTTGCATGGTTCCCGTTTCTGTATTCGTGTTGAAAGTATAGTTCTAACGCTCTGCTGTAGATTTCTTCTTTTCTTGGTGTGGTCATTTCAGATTCCAAGAATGAATAAGGCTTAGACGTTTAAATACGTTATGTTTTGGGTTTATTTTGTCTTTTTAGTCTGTTTTTGGGCTTAGATTAAAAAGACGCGGATTTATTTAACATTAAATCACTATTAAAAAATTAAAGCCCGTATTCAATAGCTAAAAGTTTCTTCATGCAAGCACGACAAGGGACATGAGCCACATCAAGAAACATATCCTCAGGATCAGGCAGTTCAACACCATAACTAACAGAAAATTGCCAAAGTCGAAACGACCATGAGGGGAGGTCTTTAAAGCGATCAAAAAAAAAGTTCAAAACGCAACAAAAAGGAATTCTAAACCACAAACCATAAAATAGATGAATTAGAGCGAATTCCATTTTAGACAACTATATGTGCTTATTTCCGGTAATAAACCTTTGTACGTGCTTATTTTAGTAGTATGCTGTGTGCACAACGTAGACTTGGAGAAAAAAAGAAAAAGAGAGGTTAGTCCTCTATGATGTAATCCTTCAAAAGCTCGCGTAGCCTTGCGTCTTTCTGAATGTGCGCTTTTACGGACAAGTAGCCCTCTTGTTTCGCTACCTTGATTATCAGTTGTGTTAACAGTTTGAACGCATCTCTCATTTCTTCCAGTTCTCTATCAATCTGTTCATCTCTGTTGTATTTGTGGTTCGTTGTTCCGCTTAGCGTAAATCTTGGCTCTGCATTCATGAATTTTTCTCGAATCGCCTGAGTTAGGTCTTTGAGGTAGGTTAGAACACTACTTTCAACGGTTTTGCCTACACACAGCTTAGCTTCCCAAGTGTTCATGCCACTTGCGCTTAGCTGACTCAATAGGAATTTTCTAACCAAGTGGAATCTGATATGCCCTCTAGCATTGATCATTGCCCGTTTCGCTAAGCTCTTAATCCAGTCGTTCATTGTTCTGCCGTCTAAGTGTTTCCCGGTGCTTCCTTGAAAGATATAGCGTTTCTTCGGTGAAAGGTCACGCCAAAGCCTTAATGCTTCTATTGCTTCGTGCGTAAGATGGCTTCTGCATGGAGCTTGCGTCTTTTGCCTAGTATGCCAAAAGGCTACAGGTGGCTCTAAGTCTTCAGCTAGGTATGGCTCGATTTCTTTCCACTCTAACCTGACAAAATCCCCTGATCCCCATCCTAAGTTTACTGCTGTTGCCAGTCGTGCTTTATCCTCAATGTTCCCGACTTGGTACATTTTCTGTAATTCTTCGAGTCGAAACTCATGTTCACCTGTCGCCATTTCAGCCTTGCGGATTCCCCCGCGCTTAATTTTCACTTCGATACATTGGCTTTTGAAGAATGCGCGCGGAGCAATGGTTAGGCTTCTCGCTGTGTTGCTCTTTTTTCCACTCTCAAGTATGTAGTTGTGGTACTGGATAATTTTCTTACCCCATTTCTTAGAGAACTCTCTAGGATCGCTGTTCTTGTATTCTTCTACAAGTTCCATGTCATTTGTGTTAGCCCATTTACAGAATAAGCCAAAGTTGAAGTTGTACTTGTATCTGGTTTCTTCCTTTGAGTATTCCTTGAGCCATTCTTCTTTAGGATTCAATTCTTCACTCATAATGATTTTTCACCTCCTTACAGTTAAAGATTCCGCAAGTCGCAACGTGATTATCATAGGATTCAGAAAAATCCAGTCAACAAACACTGACACGAGTATGAGAGATTAGACAAAAAATATATGCGATGAGGTTTTCTTCTAGAAAATTCTTTCATAACTTGCTTAAGTTCCATCTTTCCAAAGAAAAGTATGTGGGCGCACGCAAGTTTCAAATGTAAGTCACCTAAACAAAGACTTCTAGCTACTTCGCGCCCGCACCAACTCTTTACAGAAGACTCAGTGTATTTTAATGAGTTCCGTTCAATACCACAATAAGGATTCCGGAGGATGAAAAAAATCTCAAAAACGACCTCCAAGCTAACCTTGAAATTTCATCTATTAACTCCAGAGCGGTGGGTAGATTTTGAGAAGCTTTTTGGACAGCATGGAGCATGTGGGGGCTGTTGGTGTATGTGGTGGAGATTACTACGTTCAGAATTTTATCAAAAACAAGGCTACGAAAATAAAGTGAGCATGAAAAAAATTGTGGATTCAGGTGAGATTCCGGGAATTCTTGGATATTTTGGAGATGAACCGGTTGGATGGTGTGCCGTTGCTCAGCGAGATACCTTTCTAAAATTGGAAAGATCACGAATACTGAAGCGGGTTGATGATAAACCAGTTTGGTCAGTGGTGTGCTTTTTTGTTGCAAAAGCCTTTAGACGCAAAGGAGTAAGCATTGAACTGTTAAGAGAAGTCGTGAATTATGTTGGAAAGAAAGGGGGCAAGATCATCGAAGGATATCCTGTTGAACCTAAGAAATCTCGGACACCTGATCCATTCGCATTTACTGGTCTAGCCTCTGCTTTTCGCAAGACTGGTTTCGTTGAGGTAGTTCGTCGTTCAGAAACTCGTCCCATCATGAGATATATAATAAAACGCTAAGTTATTTCTGATCCCTTTTGCATTCACACAACTTCGCCTATGCTTAATTTATGTTCTAGGTTGCACTCACCTAGTTCGACCTGAACCCCGAAGGCTTATGGGATAAGTTTAAACAAGGAGACATATAGCTTATAAAGCCATTAAAAATATCTTCGTGAAAATGGATTGTGAAAAAAATGTTCTGTTATCAATGTGAACAGACATCCAATGGAACTGGATGTACGAAAATTGGTGTCTGTGGTAAGACTTCTGAAGTAGCTTCTCTGCAAGATCTACTAATGTATACTCTAAAGGGTCTCTCTCAGGTCGCGATGGAGGCTAGAAAGAACGGAATTAAGAATATCGAAGTGGACAAATTCATCCTCGAGGGCGCATTTTCAACCCTCACAAATGTGAGCTTCGATGCTTCAAGATTTGCTGAACTCATCAAGAAGAGTGTGAATTTTCGAGACTCTCTGAAAGAGAGGGTAAGAGCAAGCGGCGGTAGTATGGAGTTTGAAGGACCGGTCTCTTTCATTCCAGATGGTACAGAACAGGGATTGATAGAGCATGGAGAGAAGGTAGGCATAAAGTCTGATCCTACCATAAACCCAGATATTCTAGCTCTACAGCAGACTTTGATTTTTGGATTAAAGGGCGTCGCTGCTTATGCGTTTCATGCGCTAATTCTTGGAGAAAAGGACGATGAAATACTCTCTTTCATTCAAGAGGGGCTAGCAGCAACCCTTGATAGATCCTTGGGTGTAGATGAATTACTAACGTTGCTTATGAAATGTGGAAAAGCTAACTTGCGAGCAATGGAATTGCTTGACATAGCTAACACAAGAGCCTATGGTCATCCTGTACCCACATCTGTGCCATTAGGAGTTAGAAAAGGAAAAGCTATCCTAGTTTCAGGGCATGATCTCAAGGATATGGAAGAGATACTCATGCAAAGTGAAGGAAAGGGGATATATGTCTATACTCATGGGGAAATGCTTCCTTCTCACGGTTACCCAAAACTGAAGGAGTTCAGCCACTTTTATGGTCATTACGGGACTGCTTGGCAGAACCAGAGAAAGGAGTTTGCAGAGTTCCCAGGCGCTATCCTTATGACCACCAACTGCATCCAGAAACCCCGTGAATCTTATATGGAGAACATCTTCACAAGTGGAGTTGTGAGTTGGCCAGGAGTTCAGCACATTCCAGAAAAAGACTTCACACCTGTAATCAGGAAAGCTTTGGAGATGCCAGGGTTTATGGAAGATGTTCAGGGCAAGGATGTGACGGTAGGATTTGCCCACAGTGCAGTGATGAAGATCGCGGATAAAATCATTGAGGCTGTGAAGAACAAGAATATCCGCCATTTCTTCCTGGTCGGTGGATGTGATGGGGCAAAAGCTGGAAGAAACTATTATACAGAGTTTGTTGAAAAAACACCTGTGGACACTGTAGTACTGACCTTGGCATGCGGGAAATTCCGATTCTTCGATAAGCAACTGGGAAACATATCGGGAATACCTAGACTAATAGATATTGGACAGTGTAACGACGCTTATTCAGCTATTCAGATAGCATCAGCTTTGTCGAAAGCTTTTGGAGTATCTCTTAATGAGCTTCCCTTGAGTATGATTTTGTCTTGGTATGAGCAAAAAGCAGTCGCCATTTTACTAACCTTGCTGTATCTGGGGATAAAAAACATTAGAATAGGTCCAAGTTTACCTGCTTTCATGACGCCCAATGTACTAAATGTCCTCGTTGAAAAATTCAACATTATGCCAGTAAAAACACCTGACGAAGACTTGAAGGCAATCCTCGGATAAATCCACACGTGTCACGTACTTGACGCAGGGTAGAAGTGAGATAATTTAAAAGCGCAGAAAAAACTCATTCATCCATGTGAAAGAATAGATTATATAGGTGTTTGAGTTTTACTTTTGCTCTTCAAAGCTAATAATGCATTTTATAGGAGTTTAGGTAGATGGGAAAACCTATAGTTTCCATTGTGTCAGCTGGGTTGTCAGATTTCGGGAGACGGGAGGGGCTTTACGGAAGAGAGCTTTTTGTGGAAGCTGCAAGTGAAGCCTTCGATAGATGCCCAAATCTTGACCCCCGGAAAGATATCAAAGCAGCCTTCATAGGTAAAATGGGTGAATCATTTGAGCATCAAGGTCACACTGGACCAACTGCCTTGGATTGGATAGGGCTATTGCCGACACAGGCTTTTAGGACAGAAGGAGCTTGTGGCTCTTCAGCTCTAGCTATACGTTGTGGGATTTTTGCAGTCCTTTCTGGTATGGCTGATGTAGTAATGGTTGGAGGAGTCGAGAAGATGACCCACAGAGCCACCGCAGATGTCACTGAATATCTGGCAATGGCCTGTGACTTTCCCTTTGAACAATGGAATGGGTTAACTTTCCCAGGACTCTTTGCGATGGTGGCTACTGCTCACATGCACAGATACGGCACAACAGAAAAGCAAATGGCCCTTGTTGCAGTGAAGAATCACCACCACGGAACCATGAATCCAAAGGCGCACATGCAAAAAGAGGTATCACTGGAGAAAGCCTTGTCTTCCAGGGTAATTGCGTGGCCAATCAAACTCTATGATTGCTCCCTTGTAACTGATGGAGCTAGTTGCATAATCTTAACGAAACCAGAGCTTGCTAAGAAATTCTCCGATGAGCCTGTTCACATAATTGGATCGGGACAAGCAAGCGACACAATTGGGTTGTATGAAAGAACGAATCTTACATCTCTTAGAGCTGCTAGACTCGCAGCGCAGGAGGCCTATAAAGGAGCAGGAGTCAAACCTGGAGATGTAGATGTTGCAGAAGTCCATGATTGTTTCACAATAGCAGAGATCTTGGCTTACGAGGATCTAGGTTTCTGTAAGCCAGGAAAGGGCGGACCCTTCGTAGAAGAGGGGCAAAGCCAGATTGGAGGTAAAGTGGCTGTTTGCACGAGTGGAGGATTGAAATCAAAGGGACACCCTGTGGGCGCAACAGGTGTAGCTCAAGCATATGAAATATATCTGCAGCTAACAGGACAAGCTGGAAAAAGACAGGTTGGAAATGCAGAGATTGGACTGACTCATAATGTGGGAGGACTAGGCGCAACAGGTGTTGTGAATATTTACAGGAGAGGTTAGACGATGACAGATGAGCCAGTCGCCTTCACCATTGAAAACTTCTACAATTTCATAAGAGAAGACAAGCTTATGGGAGCGGAGTGCACCGAATGCGGGAAACTGCTTGCTCCCCCTAGACCAATGTGTTCAAAATGCTTCTCAAAGAAACTCATGTGGCGTGAGCTAAAAAAACGTGGGAAGTTACTTACTTACACGGTGATTCATGTTGCGCCCCAGAGATTTCAACAGTTAACACCATACGCCGTTGGAATAGTGGAACTCGAAGATGGGGGACAACTTCCAGGGATGATAAAAAACGTAGACCTGAAAACAATAAAGATAGGCATGACACTAGCCGTGGACTTCAGTCATGAACCAGTCTCCGAACAGTGGCCTCAATGGTCAAGATACTATTTCAAGCCCATAACATAATTCTTAATACCTTGGCTTTTTTCTATTTCCGTTTCCGGTAGATTGCAACGTTTTCTTTTTCGTCGAAGCGCACGAACTCAAAGCCTGCTTGAATCGCTTTGTCTTCTTCCTCTAGGTTTCCAGCGTGGGTGACATGCCATTCATCGCTTTCAAAGTTGATTAGCTGTGTGTAGATCATTGTATTCTCGATACTGCGGTGTCCAAGTTTTTTCTGAACGTATAATATGTCTTTGGTCTTGTGGTATAGCATAGTGGCGCCCCAGTGTCTGAAGGTGTGAAAGGTTATTTTGTTAATTTTAGGATTGGCAAGTCTTTGAGCAAGATATTTACGACGTTTTATGAAGTTGCCCCTGAAATTATTTAGATTTGTTTGTGGTCCGAAGATTCTTGTGTCCTTTTTTGGCAGATTCTTTAGTATCGAAGTAAGATTTTCTGATAGTCGAAATTGCCGTGGGTAACTTCCTTTCTCAGGTGCGTTGATAGTGATTATGTCATTGTTGAGATCTATCCATTCGAGTTTCCAGACTTCACCAGCTCTAGCCATTGTTTCCTTAAGCATCTGGAGGAATGTTGCTGTTTTTCTTTTGAAGCCAGCTATGAGTTGATTAATCTCGTTTTCTGTGGGGATAAACGGTAGCTTTCGAGTGACTCGGTATTTTGGAGGATTCCAATTAAGGTTGAGCCATCGAGCAAAGACTATGTAAACGCTAACATAGTGAGCTTTTGTATTTGTAGCTACATTTTCTAATGCAATGATAGCTTTGACGGTTTCAGGTTCTATTAGATTTGCCCCATGGTTTGACAGTCGTGTCAAAACTTTGCGATGTGCAATAATCGTGTGGTCGCTTCTACCTTCTTTTTTAAGAAACCATAAGTATTCCACTAATTTACCCTTGACATCAGCTGTGGCTCCCGCAAGCCCTTCTTTAGGCGGCTCTACTGTGACCAAATTTTCCACTAACCGCGGTTGTGGTTTAGCGCCTATTTGGCAAGCAGACCCTCTACCCGAAGACCTATAAAATGATTGTCCAGTTCTTTCAGAGAAGCGAAATCCACAATTTCTGCAGAGGTAGCGTTGTACGTCGCCATTGCTGGTTCTGCGAAGACCAGCCTTCCATGAACGCTGCGACGTACATTCAGGGCACTGAGCTGTCATTGTTTCCCCTTTCCCTTGCACTTCGCAGATAAAGCAGGCTTGTTGCCAGCCAACATATTTGGATATAAATATGGATTTGCGTGTGTGTCCTCTATAACTTCTTCTTCTTTCTTTCCTTCTATCCTATCTTCATCTAACAGTCCCCCAGCATCATAAGAAGCCTCTATGTTCCCCTTAGCCTCTATAGAGCTCGCACACAAATTATCTATGGAACTCTCTTCAATTATTCCTTCTCTATTACTTCTTGAATTAGAGAGAGGCTCAAGCACTGCTTGTTCAGTGTGATAAGAGAATTTTTCATGGTTGAGATTAAAATTCCCATTCTTTAAGTCCGTGATGTGTCCGAGAATTTCCAATAATCCTTGCTTTCTATCGAGCTTTCTTGTGTTGTGATAATCAAATTGAGCTAGAAGTCCACTCTGTCGGTTCATTCTCACAACATTTCCGGCAGAATATCGAACAATCTGTCGCGGTCTTCCCAGATACTTGACTATGGTTCTTTTATCATTAGTTTGGAAAAACTGTATAAATTCCCATTCAAGAGTTGGATAGCTAGCTTTTTTCCAACGCCCTTTCTCCCATAAGTATTCCATAAAAGTTCGACAACGATCACCGCTTATGAAATGCCCACGTCTTCGAGTTTTGGGTGATGTGTTAAAAATCTTATCTCTTGTTTGCACCTTATCCAATTGTGAGCCTATCCTCCTTGGAAGGTTTGATGGGGTGAGCTTGTGGCTCGAGTCTTCCTCAAAAAGTGGTCCTTGAAGACTTGTGCCTGTGTACCCGCTGACTCACGGTTACTTGTTCTTAGATTTGCATTTCCTTGCATATGAGAAAACTGTTTGAGGGATTGTTTAGTGACGCAGTTCATTAGTTGCTGACCTCGTTTCCCCAGGACACAAAGCTGGGTCTATGCTCTCGAGCAAACAGGTTGATTCGAGGCTCAGGACTCACCCTGCAGACTTTCTCAAAGAATTCATCAGGCTTCCGGGAATGTCTTGTCACCTTAGCGTGGAAACTCAACCGTTCACCATTCGTCAAGAGCTTCAGGGGACCATGGCGACCAAACAAAACGTGCTCAGTATCATACATGAAGCTGAAAGGTGTGAAACCAACATTCTTCACCCATGTGAGAACACACTGATACTTGACACCCCAAGCCTTCAGAATAGATAAGCCCGCAGGCAAGAACCTCTGAGTCACCCACAAATACACGTGGCAACCATCAGCCATCAGCTTCTCGACCTGCAGTGATTTGATTTGCTTCAAAGATAAAGTGCGATATGGCAGTGGCTCGGTCTGCATCAGTCGCTGGCGCCTTAGAATCTTCTTCATCGGCCAAGGCGGGTCCACAACGATGCATCTGTATTTTCCAGTAGGCAGTTCAGGCAATGGTTGTTCACTGTGTCGTTTCTGGCTGGATGCCCAGGCATATAATGATTGAAAGTTAGCAATGACATTGCTAAATTCAGCATCGGACATTTCACCAAGTTGAATTATATTACTGAAGGTTCTTTGCGAGATCCCCCACACCTTAAGTGCTCTAGCGCGAGCCCAACTATTCCACTTGCCCTTATCATAACCTGCCTCGAGCACAGTCAGTCCTGCCTCCCGATAACCATGAAAAGTATGCTTATGCACGTCGCCGAGAATCTCAGCCACACGAGCAATGGCATGACTGATCCTGGGATGCGCGTGCGCAGAAGACCATCCAGATGTTGTATTCTGTCCAGGATGGGCTTCAAGTTTCTGATACCCATAAGCATCTGTCAGAGTGAGGTCTCCAGAATAGATTGGAATGTCTAGGGTTGACCTTTTTCGTCGAAATTCAAGAATTCTTTCTATCTTGGACTCTCGTGCGGATTTCTCTTTACGAATCTGATTAATTTTGTCTGCGCATTGTGGTTTTTCCAAGCCACAGCCAATACATTTGTTTTTCTTAAATTTGTGTTTGGGCAAATAAGGGCAGTTTCCATATAAGTTAAATTTAGTCATGGTTAAGTTTCCGAATTTGAAGGTGTTCTTTGATCAATCTGCTCCAAAAATGCGCTTAGAAGGTTTTCTGTAGTTTTCGCCCCACGCGCGATCGCCTAATTCTTAGAGTTTCTTACCCTTGTGTCAAAAAGCTAGGGCTGTGCTATAGTTACGTCACGCTATTATGATGTCCCTTCTTCGAGTGTGCTGTAGTTATGCAACGGGTGGAATGTGATGCTATTAACCTAGGTAAAATTGAAAAAAGTAATATTTCTCACTTTTACTAACTTTTTTGATAAAGTTTTCACATATTGCCTTGTTTAGGTGGCTAGGATCGAAGGAAAAAAGTGCGCCCACCGCATGATTTTATGAAAATGATGTATGGTAAAAGGGTAGGGGGGGGTATGTTTTCAGCGCTAGATTTCGGTTTCATTTATTCCCTTAAACTTATCAATCAGGCGAAAAACTACGCATGTGTGGTTCTTCATTGTTGTTGAGACAGTGGTCTTGTATATCTACATGTGGGATAATTACTGCAACCAAAGAAATCAGAGTGTCTTCCACTTCTCTCAATGAGGTAGCCATCGTTGCAGCCAGGACATTTCGCACTCTTGAATGAGCAGCTCTTGTTCGAGCAAATATATTGCATGGGCTCATCGTTAGAGTCTGGATAATCAATTAGAAATCCTTCATCACAATTAGGGCACATGCGGGGTTTGTACTTACAGTATGGGTAATTACTGCATAAATAGAACTCTCCTAGCTTTCCATGTCGAAGCATGATTGTACCCGTCTTGCACCAGGAACAGGAGACAGCAGATTCTCGTGTATCTCCCTTGATCTCGACCTCATAATCACCATCCTTGATTTCATGAGCAAAAAGGGATGGATCTTCCTTACTGGCAATTAGATAAACATGTTTCTTAGCTCTGGTCACTGCAACGTAGAACAGTCTTCTCTCTTCAGCGTTAGGCTCATCCTCTTTTTCAGCTAGAACAAGATCGAGTACAGGATCATCTGCAATTTGAGATGGGAATGCATAACCTTGTGAAGTCAATCCAATGACGATTACATAATCCGCTTCTTTTCCTTTGGAGCTATGAGCTGTTGTGAAACTGATTCTTAGTTTTGGGTATAGCTTCCTGAGTTGAGGTATATTTATGGGTCGTTGATGATTGTACCTTCCAATGATGAATACTCTTTCCCTTCTTTTCCCATCAGCCTTGATCCGAGAAAGGATTTCCACTATGGTGTCTTCGTAAACATCACTCCAGTACAGGGTTATCGCTGGACCAAGCTTATCTCGATCAGAAGTCAGTTTCTTCTTAATCTGATTGGGGTTCCTGAGGATGAAAATATTTGAGAAATCACAGAGCTTTCGATCAAATCTGAAGGTCTTACTTAAGATTAGTCTTTCATGGGGATTGAAGCGATGTTCAAAATCCGTCATGATGGATACGTCTCCACCATTAAACCGATAGATCGATTGCCAGTCATCTCCTACACAAAACAGCTTTGATGAAGGATTCTGATCGACTAGACTTTTCAGTAATTTGAATCTATTATATGAAATGTCTTGAAATTCGTCAATGAGAATGTACTTGAAATTAGAATGGTATGAATGGTCTGTTACGAATTTTTCTGCTCTATTTATCATATCATCAAAGTCGATCTCTTCTCCAAGGCTTTCCTCATAGTCTTGATAGATGTCAGAAAAAATTTCCAGGAATACCTTGCACCTTTTGGGATCAGGAAATCCTTTCGACAGTTGGAGCAACTCGGGTAAAGACTTTCTCGAAGATTTGAAAAGATTGAGAAAGGTTGTCAACAATCTTGCGAATGGAGATACTAACCCCATTTCCTTTAACTTACTAAACATCTGTCCTGGTGGAATCTTGTTCATTTTTACGCCTTGTGCGACAAGTTTCCTTTCGAGCTCCTCTAGCAGAATCCCCTCGAATTTTTCCCAGCTATAGGTTTCCACTAATATTGTTTTATTTTCCCGGTGAACACGTCGCTTCCATTTCATTTCCGCAAGGTACTCATTTCGATCAATGAATGGCGCAGTATGATTATTCCTATCTAATCCGAAGTGTTCGATGTAAGTATGGTACTTTGGAAGATAGAAATCAGGTCTGTATTGCCGGTGTATCTTGGAAGCATAATCAACCTCGTAGTCGCGTTCATATTCATAGTCGATTCCGTTCATGTACAAAAAGTTAGCAATCTCACATTCCTCGAGACTTTTAACTAACTCTCCGTTTAGCGAACGAACATGATTGTTGCGGAGAAACTCAATATATTGGCCTTTTGATTTGAAGTCAAATTCACTCTTATATGGTGTTTTGTAGAATGCAAAATACTTGTTCAGTTTATCGAGAAAATCTTGATTTTCCTGTTTCTTATCAATATACTCCTGAATGGTCCTTCGAAGCTTAGTTCTATCACGGGATAGCTCGGAAACTGATGGTATCTTGCCCTCAACTTCACCAATGATCTTCAAGCCAAGGCTGTGAAAGGTCCTTATCGTGAGTTCACTCGCTTGATTTCCTATGGTCTTAACTCTCTCATCTAGTTCCCTTCTGATTTTTCTGGCGAAAGCAAGCAATAGAATCTCTTCAGGACTTGCCAGTCCTTTCCGAAGTAAGTATGCAGCTTTTCCAATCAGTGTGAAAGTTTTACCGGCTCCAGCTCCGGCCACGACTAGATTATGTTTTTCGTCGGTTACGATTGCACGTCTCTGATTCTCAGTGAGGGGTTCATTCATGATATTATCAAAGAATTCTTTGTAGACCTCTAGTTCTAGCTGGATGATTTTCTCATTTTTATCGCGAATCAGAGAGTAACCGTTTTCAAATGCGGATTCCAGTTCTTTCAGTTCTTCATCAAATTCTGTTGTCAAATTGCTCTTGGCATATTTTTGGGTTATAAGTCTCAGATGATTCCATTTAGTCTGCCAGTTTGAATATTCGTTTTTTGATATGTAACTGTCTGAATTGATTATAGAATGAAATGAATTAGCTGCGTGTAAGATCTCTTCTTTCTTCTCAATAAGCGCTTGTTTAAGCTTTTCCAGTTCTTGTTTACGAAAAATCCTCAGTAAAATCAGAGAGGATATGATAGCAAGTATTGCTATACCCAGGTATGTTACGAAAGACAAACATGATGCTCCAATTTTTCATTGATGTGTATAATCATCTATGCGTTGCGCACTCCATTTAGATTTTAAGCGCCTGCATTCTTATTAAAACTCCATTGAAATAATTAATAGATAACAAAATGCGTTCTTCTGGAGGTGGAGTTTTACCGTGTATTTTGTGCCATTCTCTGGGAGATTGGAGTCAACCACATACGCGCGCGTATCTCTTTTTTAGATACTTTTCAAACAGTTCTTTTTCCATTTGAAAGACCCAAAATTGATTATATAGAATATTGCCGAATTGCCCTCACAATCGAAGCGGTGCTCCATCCTACTATTATATCGCTGACACTCTGGACTGCATCTGGCATCCTCAGACCCCCAAATGGTTTGACACCGATTCGCGCGCGCATGCGCGCGAGTTTCAAACAATAATGATACTGCCGTTGTTAATGATGTTGACACTACTAGTCGTAGTAATCCTGAAAAAACGAGAAAACAGGTAGAGATCGTGGCAACAGGTTTCTAACTTTCTATTTCTAAACTAATCAATAATTTTAGAATCTTCTCTTTTTTTCTTAATGTTAGAAACTTAGAAACTAGAAACTTTTCTTGCGATTTTTTACTATTAAAATATAATTATATAAGGAATTTTAGAAAGAAAAACAGGACAACATGAGCACATCCCAATAGCTATAAAAGGTGAAACGGTCAAAATTAAACTGATGTTATATGGGGAGAAAAGTCACATTGTTAGTTGAACTCACAATTCTTTTTAGTCTTTTCCTGTTGGTGCTTCCTATGAAACAAGTCGTAGCGGAAGGTTCCATTGTAGTAGATGGTGATTCAGCTGACTGGGAAGATTTAGGTCTCGCACCAATGGGCACAGATCCACCTTACAATAAACAAAGCTATCATGATATATGCGCTGACTTGTTAGAAGCATGGGTCTACACTAGTACGGAAAACCTTTATTTAATGATTAAAGTGCGAGGCGGTTATCCAGATGACTGGAATACAAACGCCTTTGATATCTATCTCGACATTGACAGAAACTCTGCCACCGGCGATCCTGTCGGATCCGACTACCTGGTTCGTGGGTTTGCTAGCACAGGTAGTTTTTATGAATGGAATACATCTACCCTCGAATGGGACTATAAGAAACAAATTCCTGTTGCTGCAGGAGGTTTAGGTTATGTTGAGTGGGTGGTGTCTTTAGAAGATGTTGGATTTGAAGGAGAGATCCATATCGATTTTACCACCTGGGATAAGACCTATCTCCAACAAGTAAACGTCATTCACTTGTTTGATGTAATGATTCCAGAGTTTCAATCACTAATCATTCTACCACTGTTAATGATGATTACACTGCTTGTAACTATAATTTTCAGAAGACGCACATATCAGGAACATAGTTTTAAATGAAAAGATTTCATAGCCAAAACCTAATGCGCGCTCTCTACTAGCCTCGAATTTCTATTTTCTATTTTTCTAATTAATTATTTCTTGAGAAATTAATCTTTTAATTCTTACATTAGAAATTAGAAAAGAGAAAATCAACTACAACAAGTATTCATCATCAACCAAAGGAGTCGCTAGTTCAACAGTCAAATCTTACATGAATCCTTAGTTGCATATCCTGATATCCAACTCTGCACGGTGTATATCCAAGGAAAAACTTTTCACTCACTGGATTTCGGATGAAAACGACGACCGAACTTCACATCAGCAAATTACCTATAGAAGTTACTTTCACAAACATTATTTGCTCAACAGGCTATTCAATATGGGAGACAGAGAATGAGCAAACCGTTAGTTACGATATCAGTCTTTACAATTCTTGTGATCAGCATGTTTTCAGCTTCACTTAATATTCGCGAGGTCAGATCGAGTCCAACTACTTGGACTGTTGATGATGATGGACCAGCGGACTTTCCTACAATACAAGAGGCTATAGAAGCAGCTGGTTCAGGAGACACAATAATGGTCATGGAGGGTGTGTATGCTGAAGGTCAGATTGACATCGTGAAATCGTTAACTCTTTCTGCAAATGGAACAGTAGTTGTGGACGGTCTTAGAGATTTTAGCGTCTTCCATGTTGAGGCGGCTTCGGTAACGATCTCTGGCTTTCATATCACGAATGGATCCCATTCAGGAATTCTTTTAATCGAGAGCTTCGGTTTGATTCTCAAAAATAATAGAGTTGAGAACTGTCAGGGCGGTATTGTCATTTTTGGCTCTTTTTCAAATGTAATCGAAAATAACACTCTTTACGGTAACCACCAAGGTATTGAGTTAAGCCATTCAACCTACAATACGGTGAGAAAAAACAAATTAACTGGCCATTCTTTAGCTATTTTGGTTGGACACGCGCAATACAACTTAATAGAAGCCAATATCATCGCTGAGAATGATAAGGGATTTTGGCTGCAATATTCAGACGACAATTCTATTGCTGAAAATGAAGTTTCGGATAATGGTTACGGCATATGGCTATTTCCAAACTCCAGCCGAAATAGCATTTACCACAACAATTTCTTGGAAAATAGTAAAAATGTATCCGTGTCCTTAGACTCGACAAATATCTGGGATGACGGGTATCCATCTGGTGGTAACTACTGGAGCGACTACAATGGTACAGACTCGTACACTGGACAACATCAGAATGTAACTGGAAGCGATGGGTTAGGAGACACTCCATATGTTTTTGATGAAAAAAATCAGGATAATTATCCGCTCATGAAACCTTGGGGCGTAGCTTCTGCAACTATCGACATCAATCCAAACACACTCAACTTGAAAAGTAGGGGTAGATGGATAACCGCACACATTGAGCTTCCTGACGGTTATAATGCTAACGACATCAAAACCTCAACTATTTTACTCAATGATACAATTCTAGCCGAATATACACGAGGGTCGAAAGCCAAGTTCAATCGAGCTGAAGTGATCAATTACATCCTTAACTCTGGAGAAATAACTGGTAGATTCATGACAATTACATTGACTGTCACTGGAGAACTTAACGATGGAACTCGGTTTGAAGGATATGATAAAATCCGAATAATAACGCATATGCGTGGTATACAACGGGGAAAACCGATTTTTCCGAGACAACCTCACATCTTTATGCGTTCCGACAAGCTTGAAATACATCCAATTCGAAATTAATATCATGAACAGATAGGTTTTAACCAAGGAATGGAATGAACAGGCAACAGAAACAGACAGTAAGCCTAAATCTCAGCGAGAAACCAAGCATTCTCAAAATACTCAGCAAAACACTAATTGTTTAAGAGCTGTCGGGTGGCGCGGGGTGCGGGATTCGAACCAGATAAAAAACAGCGGGTTACATTAATGCGTGCGCCCGTACAACCACTTCTTTCCTTTGCTTGGTATGATTCTTGATATGTTTTTCATAGAAGATTGTTTCAGAACTCATAAATAGCCAAATGTTCTTTGAATAAGTAGGAAAGGGAAGGGTGTGTTTTTGAAAGAGGGTTATAAGCCAATTCTCGCTATCTCAATATTCCTTATAACACTTTTAGTTGTTGCATGTATTCCCCAATCTGTTGGATCATCCTCTAAGGGTCCTCGAACTGAAGATCTTATCATGAACTTTTATTATGATCTTAATGTTGCTTACAATGCCTTGAAGATTGGTGAAATTGACATTGTGGGCTTTAACATTTGTGAATCCCCCTACTTGGATGCCATTGAAAACCCTAACGTAGTCTTGGCTCCGGTGGCTGACATGGGTATGTACGAGTTTGACATAAACAACAATTATACAATTCCCTCGTATCCTGGAGTAAGATCCCCAACAAATTACAAGGAGTTTAGGCAGGCATTAGCGTTCTTGGTGGATAAGGATCGTGTTGTGGAGGAGTTTTGTGGTGGGTTTGCGGCAAGAATGGACCAACCTATAGCAGCTCCGACTCATGGGTGGATGAATAAATCCTATACCGGTGCTAACTACCCGTACGAGTATGATCCAGCAGCTGCTTCAGCGTTGCTAGACGTAGCGGGTTTCACAAATGGAACCACACTCAATCCCTACTACGACCCAGCATTTCCTGGCTCAGCCACAACCCTCCGAACATATCCCCCCGGCCATAGTAAAGTTGGGCAAGACTTGGATGACGTAGTTTTCTACGTAAGATCAGACGATCCAAGAAGGTTCAAGGCTGGTAGACAGCTGTATGAAAGTGCGAGGAAAATCGGAATCCCTGTAGAAGCTAACGAAGGTCCATCCTCCTTCACTTACGACCCAGTTATGGGTCTTATGGACTACCATGTTTACACAGGAGGTTGGGGTCTGGGAAGATTCCCTACATACCTATACTTCCTCTACAACACTGAGTTCCACTTACCCTATAATTCAAACTATGTCCACGGCGTAGAAGAAAATGGCTCTGCAAACCACCCGCTCCTCGACACTCTACTGCGTAACGTATATTATGCTGACACATTCTCTCAAGCGCTTGGAAACACTCAATTAGCTATGGGTCTATTCACTGAACTCTGTGTTAGCATCCCCTTGTTTGGCGCCGGATCCTTTTGGGTTTACAGCGCGGAATTACTGGGCACTGTCAACATGGATAGCTACTCCTATGACCAGGACCTATTCTTCTTGAATGCGTACAAGGCAAGTGGTGAACCCATCAGATGGGGAGTTATGACTCCGCCAAACGCTTTGAACATCCTATATTCCAGCTGGACATACGACTATCAATGTCTAAACAGGGTCTACATGACTGCTGGATTTGATTTACCACCATACAACATCGCGTTTGACCAACCAGGCTTCGTCCTCGACTGGGAGGCAACCACGTGGGTTGACCCCGATGACAACGAGACCAAGGCTAAGAACTTTAAGCGGTTCCGACCGGACGCCTACTTTGTTGACACAGGTGGCAACCAGTTGTCTAACGTGGATGCTGACGATTACTTGTTCAGCTGCTACGTTCATTACGCCATTGGAAATGACGCATGGAACTGGGACACCGTTCAAGACATCAAATACTTCAACAAAGTCAACGACACATTCGTGGAAATCTTCTTTGATGCCCGAAGCTACTGGCTCTACACCCAAGCTTCACCCTACCTCTTACCTCGAAGCATCTGGCTCAACGCTTCCTACGGACTATGTGAGAATGTATTGGCAACCTATGTGGTGGACACAAACCTTACCACTCCTGGAGGCCTCGGAATAGGCCCCAACCAGCCCAACGGTCCTGTGTGGGTAAACTCCATAATTGGATCTGTGTCTGGACTCCTCACCGAGTGGGTCGACTACCACTGGGAGCTTGGTGACTTTGTCATTGAGACTGCTTTGGTCTCAGGTGAAACAGTTACTGTAGACTATTGGGCTGCTGACGATTCCACAGGCTACACTCTGGGGCATAATTCTTGGGAGGATGTGACGGTTGGCTGTGGCATGTATTATGGTACAAGCTTCAGTCCAGGTGTTGGAGGTTTCTTTACAGCTAAAAGGAATCCCTACTACTACCTTGAAACTCCTGTTTTAGGGGAGGTGGATTTCGTGTGGGAGGAAGGTGGCTACTATGAGGTTACGATTTTTGACGTGGTGAAGGCTGCAGGTGCCTATGGCTCTCAAGGAATCGCAGTTCCTGATGATAACTGGTTTCCTGGTGCAGATTTGGCTCCACCTGGTGGAGTGATTGACATCTTCGACATTGTCACAGTCGCTGGGAAATATGGTGAAACCTTCGGAGCTGCACCTTCTTGAGTGCTGTCATGATTCCATCTAAATGTGAGAGGGAATTAGATTGGTGAGAAAACTCATTCGAATCTCGGTTATGATTATACTTCTCACGAGTCTGCTTTGTGTAGCGTTTCGAGTTGAGAAGGTTCAAGCCAGTGGTACAATCTACATCCGAGCTGATGGAAGCATTGACCCGCCAACAGCAAACATATCCACTGCGGATAATGTCACCTACACATTCTTAGATAATAATTATGACTCCATTGTTGTGGAGAGAGATAATATTGTGATTGATGGAGCAAGTTATACTCTTCAAGGAGCAGGAAGCGGAAATGGAATCGTTCTTTCTGGAAGAAGCAACGTTACGCTCAGAGACATAGAAATCAAAGCGTTCGGTTGCGGAGTTGGGCTTAATTTTTCCTCCAGTAACGTTGTTTCTGGAAATAACATATCAAACAACGAATTTAGTATCGGTTTTTCCTTTTCATCCGGTAACACTATCTCGGAAAACAACATAACAAACAACGGCGCTGGCGTCTGGCTCATTAATTCCTCCAGTAACACTATCTCGGAAAATAACATAACAAACAACGGCGCTGGCGTCTGGCTCGACTCTTTCTCCAACTATAACACGGTTTCAGGAAACAGTTTTATTGATGATGGCTTGTACGTTCGTGATTCTTTTGGAAATGTGGTTGTTGATAATCTTGTGAATGGTAAGCCGCTGGTTTACCTTGAGGATGTTTCAGACTTGGTGGTTGAAGAGGCTGGACAAGTGATACTTGTCAACTGCAACCGCATACGAGTGGAAAACCTAACACTATCAAACGCTGTTGTAGGGGTACAACTGTGCCATACAAATAACACGACAATAACTGGAAACAAAATAACAAACAACGGCTTTGGCGTCTTTCTCACTAATTCCTCCATTAACACTGTTTCAGGAAATAACATAACAGCAAATGCCGCCGCTGGCGTCTGGCTCATCTCTTCCTCTAACAATAACAGTATCTCAGGAAACATCATATCCGCAAATAGCCACGATGGCATTTGGGTCTCTTCTTCCGCCAGCAACACTGTTTCAGGTAACAACATATCAGACAACTTAAGTGGAGTCCTTCTCACTTATTCCGCCTATAACACTGTTTCAGGAAACAAAATAACAAACAACTGGCGTGGCGTTTATCTCGACGAATCCTTAGACAACATCATATACCATAATAACTTCGTTGACAACACTCAGCAGACCTACATCATGGTGGGTTCAACAAATGTCTGGGATAATGGCTGCGAAGGCAACTTCTGGAGCAACTATGCTGGATCTGATTCAGATGGGGATGGGATAGGAGATACACCCTACATGCTTGATGGAAGCAATCAGGATCAGTATCCGTTGATGAATCCTTACTGGACTCCAGGAGACATTGATCATGACTTGGATGTTGACATCTATGACATTGTGAAAGCTGCTGGCATCTATGGAAGTACACTTTTAGATCCTGAATGGAATCCCCACTGTGACATTGCTGAACCCTACGGAATCATCGACATTTTTGACATTGTTATGATAGCGATGAGTTACGGAGAAGAATACTGAATTATTCCTCCATGAAAAAGTGGAGATGTCACCCGAGTTTTCCCGCACATTCCCTTTTTTTCCTATGGAAAAATCCAGATTGTTCATCACTGAACGAGCATATTTCCTGTTTTTTGTCAGGATTGCTTCCGAAAACAATAATTGCCGAGACGATCAATGATATATGAAGGGCAAAAGGGGAGATGTTTGTTAAGGAAAATTAACGGATGCGTTGGTTTTCTACTTCTTATAAGTTTATTCCTCACCCTCGCTGCTGAAACATCTATGTTTAGTGAGGTGGCAGTCAATGCACGTGTCCAGTTTGAACCTGCAGCTGAAACTGCATTGGTTTACGTTGATCCTTTGACTGTTTCCATGCATTCAGCAGATTACATTACCATTTATGTCAAGGTTGAAAATGCTACTGGACTCGCTGGATTGGATGTGAAGATGTCGTGGGATCCAGCGATCATCACATACGTCAATCACACTGTTACTATACCTGTTGAGGATTATCCAGGTGGAGTGCTGCACAAACCAATCACAATGATTCGAAACATTGTTTCAGAAACAGGGATTGAGTGCTCTTATAATGGAACCCTCTGTTGGGTGGCTTACGCTTCCGCTAGTCAGACCACTCTGTTCCCTGGAAATGGAACAATTCTGAGCATGACCTTTCAAGCTGTCAATGTAGGTAGCTGCTTCATTGAATTACTGTCGGTTGACCTTTCTGATAAGGCTAGTGAAAGGATCTCTTCGTTCTTAGTAGATGGGTATATCGAAGTTGTTCCTTTTGATCATGACTTAAGTGTTCTCTTGGAAACACCACTCCATATTCTCCCAGGCAACTCCACAATTCTCAATGGAACTGTTCTCAATGCTGGTTTGAACGACGAGTCCTCTGTTAATCTTGAGCTCTTTATAGACAACACATTAGTAAATGAGTCGATTTTCATATCTTTATCGGTGAACTCATCATCGATTATACATTACATTTGGACACCTTTTGTTGAAAAGAGTTACAATTGCACATTAAGTGCATCATCGGTTTCGGGTGAAACTCACCTTCAAAACAATAGAGAAACCAAAAGTGTTCTTGTTTCAAGAGTCATCACGGTTCCTACAGACTTTCCAACAATAAGGAAGGCTATAGAAATAGCTAGTCCTGGAACTACAATCCGTGTTACTTCAGGAACTTACTATGAACAACCTGTTATAAACAAGCGATTAAGTCTCTGTGGAGACGGAAATCCCATAATAGATGGACAAGGAAATAGCATTGTCGTTCAGATTGATGCAAATGAATCAACAATTGACGGGTTCACAATTAGAAACGGACGTAGAGCTGGAATCTTTGTAAATATCGCATCACACGTTACGATTATTCGTTGTTATATAGACGGAGTAGGAGATGCAGGTATAATCTTAAGTATAGCTGATTACGCTGCAATCATGTTTAACACTGTAGTAGATACTAAAACTGGTTTGGGCGACCATACTCTTCCGAGTTCAGACTATAGTGTGATAGTTGGCAATACTTTTTCCAATAATCAAGTCGAAGGTATCGGGATATTTGGAATTGGATATACATTATATCATAATAGCTTCATAAACACAAGTGTTCGCGCGCCAGCTACATCTAACTGGGATAATGGGGAAGGTGAAGGAAATTATTGGAGTGACTATTTGGGAGAGGATTTGAATGGTGATGGGGTAGGTGACACTATGTTACCTCATCGAGGAGTTGATAATTATCCACTAATGAAACCTTGGGTTTCAGTTTTAGTCGGAGATGTGAATTTAGACTTTAAAGTCGATATACTTGATCTTGTTGCAATAGCTAGGATCTATGAGTGCACTGAAGAAGATCCTGAATGGAGTCCATTAGCAGACTTAGCTCGACAATGGGGAAGAATAGATCTATTTGACTTGGTAACATGTGCCTACCACTACGGAGAAAAATATCATTAAAACAGGACACGTAGATACACAAACGAGCCAAGAAGTGGAGATGTCACTCGCTAATATGCGCGCGCGCATTGACTTAAGCTAATAATTGTATCTTACATAATTACACTCACTTAGAAAATAGCAGGTCTAATTAATAGAACATTAATCCATCATTCTTTATATAGTAGCTTTAGATTTTACCAGTAGGAAGAAAGGAGACAGATAACCCTAATCAGATTAACGAGTTCACCCGCACAACCCATTTTTCTTGCGAGTACGACCATTTTGGGAGGGAAAGGTGGGTTATGCTGTTTTGTTTTGTACTGATGTTTAGCCTATCTGTAGGTTGCCATTCAATTGGTTCCTGTCAGCAGTTTGGGGGATATGGAGATGTGTAACCGATGTCTTCCCACCCATACACTTCCCATGCATCGTCCTCGTTCTGGGTGAGTTTTCGCTTCTGACGTAGTCCACAGCGCAAGCACTGTCTTCTCGAGTGGACAACATCTTGCCTCTGCCGCCCAACCAAGCGCGGTGTGTGAAAGGACTCCTCAATTCGTCTTTCATTCCAGCGAACGAACACCCGATCTCCGTAAAGTCTCCAGTCATGGTAATTCCAGCGGCAGAATGAGATTCGCTTCAACTTGTATTGTGAGAACACGAACAAACCTGCTACAGCACTAACTCCCGAGATACTAATCCCGATAGTTTCAACTGTGGAGAGGAACGGTCTAAACACGGTTACCTTTATCGATTCTTCGAGGGAGGAATGCACTCCAGGCGCCCATGGTTCGACAAAATCCCGCCCCCAGGTATCATATTCTATGAGATTAAACCCGACCTTGAATGTTGCTTCCTCAGTTCCGTCTCGCTTCAACTTGCTTGCAGTCCAAGTGTCCATCTCTAAACTAAATTGCTTCTCCCAATAGTCCCCATTTTGTGTGAAATTCACCGACTCTTCATATTCAATTTCACCCCAACGTCCTGATGGTCCTGACACCCGTATCCCTAGTAAATGGCGACTCCAATGAGCCATCTGCGGGTAACTCGTGATGTATTCTATAGTCTTGTTTCCAACGCTTTTCTGCATCAGAGTTATTCGAACCTTCACTTCCAAGCTGGTGCCGAAGTGCCAAGTATCTGGGACTTCTGTGTAAATCTGGTATCTACAGCCCAGAGTCGTGTATTCGAAGGTCCGCTCTGTTGCTCCAACCCTTCTCGTTTGGAGACTTAGAAACAACGCCAACAATACGACGATGGCTAAAATCATCTTCTTAATAAGCCATTCCCCCAAGTATCACAGAACACTGTTTCAGAAAAACCTTTTCCGTGCATGCTTTGGGGTACATTCGCTGAAACCTACCGTCTCATTTTGTTATGACACCTTCTGTTCTGAGCTAGTTTCCCCTTTTCAGGAGGTTAGAACACCAGTGGAGAAGTCTCCCGAGTTTTCCCGCACAACCTCATTGTTTCTCTACGTCTTTAAGCAAACTTAGATTGTTTCTCGTTTTCTTCTGTAGAGTGTAGCTGCAAGTAGTGTGGTTGTCATGGACAATAGTAGGATGATGAGTGATGGAAATTCTGGAATTATTATGGTGCTGAACAAGTATGCCACAAGAGTTGGGTCATGTTCAATGTGTAGTCCGTCCCATACTGGATAGCAGATTCTATAGAGAAACTTCGAGACGTTATAGTCGAGGTTGACCTGTCCTCCGATGCCAATAGACGAGGGAAACAGTTCACTGAGATTCAGGTGGTTTTCAAAATAGCTGAAAACCCAGTCTAATCTGGGTTGGGCTTCCATAGGGACGCTTGTTGTGGCTGCGGCTTCCGATTTGGCAGCATGAGTTTCTATACTTTCACCCCGAGTGAGGTTGTAGTTCTCGCCAAAGAGAAATTCGTATGCTTTGATTATTTCTATCGAAATTTCGCCACCACTAATTGGTGTTGCAGAATCTGTGGTGTTTGCGGAATCGTAAGGCTCTCCATTGACATAGGCTGTATGTTGCTTAGTAGAAGAAGTGACTGTGCTGAAAAGCAGGGAGAGACTCAAGTTGTCGAGCAAGATTGGAGGTTCGCTCCACCAAGGTTCAATATCAGTGATGTTTCCGATGTCAAAGCTCACTTTCATATAGGAGGTGTTTTCGACTATGTAGAAATCATAATTTAAACCGAGATACTCAATCATCACCCTTGCGCCTGTATTTCCCTGAACAGAATGCTGGAGAAACCCATCGATTGTGTTGTATCTGAAACCCCATTTATAGTGAGCAGTTTCTTCCTTGATAACCTTCTGTATTGGAGTGATCTCGTAATTTGCACTACTGTTGACCTCTAAATAATAGGTAATTTCAGATTCTCCTGAGGTGAAGTTAGCTTGGGGAATACCATCCATGCTTGTGTCATTGTAAACCTCTATCAATGCCAAGGTATTTCCAATGAACACGTCGGTTTCATTTTCGATTTGGAAGTGTTGGCCTAGGAAGTTCTTGACAGGCGGATTGAACTCATCGGATATAAAGGCATAATAAACAACCTGAGTCTCCGAAACATTGATCCAAGCATACCAAATATCAAGAGGAACCCCGGGAATCGTGCCATTTCCATATTCAACATTTGTGTCGAATGGACTACCTGCATAAACATCGGGAACCAAAGTCTTAACTATATTCGACCTTTCGCACAGGAATGAAAACAGTAGTAAGAGTAGAAGAACAGATTTCCTCTTCATGATGCCCCTTTATAAAATCTTCCCCAATGCTTTTATCATTTGTGGAAGTAGCTGTCCCAAGTTACGGTTTGGTTGTGTGTCGGATTTCGAACCTTCTCCACAATGGAGATATTACCGAATTATTCCCGCACAACCCCATTTTTTGCCGTAGAGTTTTCTTTCAGAAGCTTTATCTTCAAACAGGGCTATTGTGTTTCTAGGGGATGCAGTATTTTGTTAAGGAGAGTTACTTTGGGAATAATTGTGGCACTTCTTTTGACGAGTACGTTGACTTTAATGTTAACCATTCAGACCGTTGAAGGATCTGGAACCATTTACACCATTTACATTAGGGCTGACGGAAGTATTGATCCCTCAACAGCACCAATACAGCGTAATGGCGACATCTACATATTGACAAGCAACCTGGTTAACACGTCAATTACTGTTGAAAGAGATAGCATTGTCATAGAGGGGAACCACTCTACACTTCATGGTGCGCGTGCTTATGGTTTCTATTTGCTCCAAAGTCAAGCATTCTATCTAAATAACAGAAGTAATGTGACGATTCAAAACATCAGCATCGACTCTTATGTAAGAGGTATTTATCTTGCTGACTGTTCGAATTGTACGATACAGGGCAACAATATAACGAACACGATTACTGGTATCCTACTGCAAAACAGCACTAACACTTACATCTACAAAAACAATGTCACTGAAAGTGGGAGTGGAATTGAGCTCTATCAATCAGTCAGCAACAATGTTCAAGGGAACCTCATAAACGGGAGTACGTGGAGTGGAATTGAGCTCTATCAATCAGTCAGCAACAATGTTCAAGGAAACCTCATAAACAGAAGTTCACAAGGAATAAGAATTTGGAATTCAACCGATAACACCCTTAAAAACAACACGATGGTTGGAAACAGACATAATTTTGCGGTTACTAGACTCTCTTACTATTTTGCCCTAAGTGAATTACTCAATGACGTAGATACCTCAAACACAGTTGATGGCAAACCAATCTACTATTGGATAAACAAAGCCAATATGAGTGTTCCATCAGACGCTGGCTGTATAGTGCTTGTAAACTGCACTCACATTCGAGCAGAAGGTCTAAACTTACAAAATAACCAGGATGGACTACTACTTGCCTACACAAACAACAGCACTATACACCGAAATAACATAACAAGTAATCATGGAGCAGGTATCAATTCCTATTATTCTAGGAATAATGACATCACCGAAAACAATCTGTCAACTAATAATAATGGACTTGATCTTTACGAGTCTTCACATAACACGATTTCCAGAAACCGTATAACAGCAAACGAAAACCATGGCATCAAACTTAAAGACTCATCAAACTTTAACCATGTTACAGAAAACAACCTAACAGGCAACCATGGTGAAAGCATTTGGCTAATTAGCTCAGCAAACAACACTGTTTCCAGAAATACAATCTCAACTGACTTTTCAAGCATTACCCTAAGAGAGTCACACAGCAATCTGATATTAAACAACAGAATTGTGAACGTAGGATTGGACGGTATCTCAATGTACGGATCAAATGGAAATCGAATATTCGGAAACATGATTTCCGAAGTAACTAGTATTGGAATACATTTGGAGTTTTCAAAGAACAATACAATCTATGGAAATACCATAGCGGAAAGCTACTATGGCTTGGGAATTGGCTTCGCTAATGATAACATTTTCCACCATAACAACTTCATAGACAACACTGACCAAATACTCACTGTTTTTACGCCAATTCCCTTCAACTCTTGGAATAATAGTATGGAAGGGAACTATTGGAGCGATTACAACGGACAAGATTTGGATCATGACGGAAAAGGTGATTCTCCGTACATCCTAGATTCAAACAACATAGACCACCATCCCCTGATGGGCACGTTTTCCCATTTTAACACTTCTTTAGGAAAGCATGTGAACGTTATCTCTAACTCCACAATTGAAGACTTTTCATATTTCGAGTCAAATAGCACAATCAATATGCATGTTTCCAACATGACAGGAAACCAAACACATGGTTTCGTAAGAATAAGCATACCACATACTTTGATGACTGAACCTTACAACGTAACCATTGATGGTGCTAATCCAACATACTGGAATTACACACTATACGATAATGGCACTCATAGATGGATCTATTTTGAGTATGAGCATTCAGAGCTGGAAGTAATCATAATTCCAGAGTTTTCATTACAGATAATTCTACCACTCCTTATGATATTGACAATACCAGTAGCCTTGGTAAATCGAAGAAAATAGAGCAGAGTCCATAAGCTTCGTGCAAAAGTCATAAAAACTGGTGCATAGAAGATAGGATGGGAGATACCATGAGTAAGAAAGTTCTGGCGATAATTAGTTTATACATTATCTTGTTGAGCATCCTCAGACCGAATCTTATAGGAATCTCGAAATCTCAGAAAATCCAAGCAACCACAATTGGATTACCAACGAATATGCCAGCAATTTACATAGAGCCATCAAACATTTCAGTATCCCCAGGGGAAACTTTCAATGTGAGTCTGAGAATCTTCAACCTCACCAACAGCTTCTGGCAAACCAATACACAATGGATGAGGGGAGATGACCTAGGTCCATGGGCGAATTATCCATTGTACAACTATTCTCTTGGCAACCTTATGGGCGTAGCGGTTCAGCTTGGATGGGATGAAACTGTCCTAAAATTCGTAAACAACGTCACTAAGATTCCTGTTGAAACTCACCCAGATGGCATTCTTCATCAACCTATCCTTAAAGTCAAGGACGAAGTTAATGAAACACATGGTTTTCCTTATCCTCAACCTGAAGAGTCAAAGTACTGGCTTGCGTACATATCTTTTCTTGGACCATCTTTCAACGGTAACGGTACCGTTTGTAAATTAACTTTTGAAGTATTAAAAGAAGGTGCAAGTAACCTGACCCTTACACGCACACAACTTGCAGATCCGAATGGGGAGGCAATTCCTCACAAGTTTATTTCAGCTTTTTTCAAGTCACCTGGGGCTCGTACTCGTCTCGGGGAAATTGATGTTGGTGTTTTCGCGGGTGGGGAACACTTGAGCCCGGTTCTGGTGGGTGAGGATGTGAATGTCAGTGTGCAAGTTAGGAACGATGGAAATGTTACGGATACCTATAACCTGACTTTGTCATTTGACAATGAACCGCTTGCTGTATGGACAAACGAGACATTGGATCCAGGAAACAGCAGCATCTTCACGTATATTTTGAACGCTTCAGACTTGAGTAGGGGAGTCTATAACATTTCATCCTATCTGAGTTTGCTTCATGATGGAGGCTTATTTAATGACACTAGTTCTCAACAATTCAGAGTAGTCGTTCCGCCACAACTAGCTATCAGTGGACCATCTTCTGCAGAAGGTGGGGAGACTGTGGTTTTCAACGCGTCTGGCAGCACTCACCTTGACCCTGATGGCTACATATTGAACTACGATTGGGGCCTCTGGGCTCCAAGTGAAACAAAGGCCCAATACACATACGAAGGGATCACTTTCACTCACCAATTTCATAGCAATCCTAAGAATGGTACCTGGCGTATTGTTCTCTCAGTCACGGATAATTTCGGTGTAACATATTCTGAATCCAGACCTTTCTCCTTACCATATACCACAGAAGTCCCTTTAATAATTCCGCGCGTGCATCCAGTTCACAACCTTGACACTGGATTGAATTACACTTCAATTCAAGAGGCAATAAACGCCAATGAAACTTTGAATGGGCATACAATTTTCGTCGACAATGGAACGTACTATGAACATATTCGGGTAAACAAATCAATTTCTATAATTGGGGAAAGCAGAGAATCAACAATCATAGATGGAAGCAATATTGGAACTGTGGTACGAATATCTGCGCCTCAAGTTGCAGTTAGGAACTTCACTATACAGAGTAGCGGCTCGGAACTTGGAGATTTTGGTATCTATTTCCACAATGTACGAGACGTGATAATTGAGGAAAACATTATAACAAACACAACTTTCGGAATTTACGTAATTTCTTCAGATAACAACACTTTCAACAAGAATGTGGTAAGCAATAATTGGGATGCCATTCATCTCTTATTTTCCAATAACAACCATATCATTGCAAACACGATAGAAAACAACCACTTTGGCATCGGACTTATTGAATCCAATCTTAACACTCTCAGTAACAATACCATGATAAAAAACGTTTACAACTTTGGTGTTTCTGGTGACTCTCTACCTCATTTTACGAATTACGTAGACACAACCAACACCATTGATGGCAAAATTGTCTACTATCTAATCAACCTAAAAGATGCAGTCATAAACTCCTCAACTTTCCCCAATATCGGATACCTTGCAGTCATAAACTCAACTCAAGTCAGAATCCAGGATGCGACATTGTCATCGAATAGATATGGAATTTCACTCGTATTCACAAATAATTCAACAATAACAAATGTGAACATAACTGATAACTTTCATGGTCTATACACACTTCATTCCGATGGCAATACTTTTTGGAGAAACAGATTTGCAGGGAATATATACGGCTTTGAACAGCATTCTTCAAGAAACAACGTCTTCATCGGAAATATACTGACGGGAAACAATGATGCGGTTTTTCTCGTTAGTAGCAGCAACAACTCTTTCGTTGGAAACACTATTGCAAGCGCTAGCAATCGTGGAATTTACTTAAGCAACTCAAACGGTAACGTGATCTATCACAACAATATTGTGGATAGCTTGATTCAAATAGGGTTCGGTGACTTATGCGTTAATGTTTGGGACAATGGGTATCCTTCGGGAGGAAATTACTGGAGCAAATACGCTGGGGTTGACTTAAATCATGACGGTATAGACGACATGAACCACACCATCAACGCAAATAATGTGGATATGTATCCTTTGATGGGGCCATTCCACAGTTTCAACACCACTTTAAGCATTCATGCGAACGTTATCTCCAACTCCACTATTGAAGACTTTCACTATTTTGATTCTAACAGCACAATCAGAATGCATGTTTCCAACATGACAGGAAACCAAACACACGGTTTCATCAGGATCTGTGTTCCACATAATCTAATGACTGAACCATACAACGTGACCATTGATGGTGCTAATCCAACATACTGGAATTACACACTATACGATAATGGCACTCACAGATGGATCTATTTTGAGTATGAACATTCAGAGCTGGAAGTAATCATAATTCCAGAGTTTTCATTACAGATAATTCTACCACTCTTCATGATAGTGACACTACTAGCAGGATTAATCTACAGAAGAAAATGGTAAAGTCCACTTCACCCTCGGTTGACCTGTTCCGCTAAGTAGAATCTTCCTCTATCAATCTTAGATCCATTTCTTTGTTTGTGCTAGAGCTATTGATGCGAATAGGGTTGCTACTGTTAATATCCAGAACCCAAGACTTGGTGTACCATAGTATAGAGTAGCTGTGTAGTAATAGAGAGCTGCTAAAATTATCATTCCAATCAAGAAGGGGATTACACTTAATGTTCTTCTGGCTTTCTTCACTGTGAGGAATCCGAGAATAATAAGGACCACTTGTAGAGGGAAGATTGACTGTATCGAGGTTGATCGAAGCGAAGGAGTCCAGCCCCAATAATCAGGAAGGCCCCCTAATCTTGTGCCAACCATAGACGGATCAGGGGGAAGAGAAGTAGAGGTTGACACAGTTTCCTCTACGTACATAAAAGACCAGTAGAAAACCCAATTTCTGTAAGATGTACTAAAATAGGGGCCATCATAATCAGCAGGGTACAGAGGGTACACATGCATGGATAGAGATACAAACGCAAAGGGAAGAAACAACGAAACAACCAAGTAAACAAATGCAACCTTAAGAAAGAACCTGTAACTCCTGAAATTCAACCTATCTCCCAAATACACTAAAACGAACCCAGATTTAGCTCTTAGGTTAGAGAGAGATTCTAGCGTATAAAAGAAAACTGGTAAAGTCCACTTCTCTGTAGTTGACCTGTTCCGTGGGCGTATTTTGAGCTTTTCCATAAGTCTTTTATTGCGTCTTTTGGTTTGGGTTAGAAAACCTTGGAGAAATGCTGATGACTAGGAGAAC